>Ga0265780_10003922_pt1 | contig 19367 bp, 15 predicted proteins | sample P1T30metagenome_FD_192432 | JGI IMG/M metagenome (GOLD analysis project Ga0265780, IMG submission 192432) | Plant litter microbial communities from East Loma Ridge, Irvine, California - P1 T30 | ecosystem: Environmental > Terrestrial > Plant litter > Unclassified | place: USA: California...
GCGACGCTGCTACTGGGGCAGAAGGAGATCTTGATCCTTGGTAACAAAAGCACGCCGCAACGCGATGTTAGCGATAGCACACCTATCTATATGCTCAACGTTGCTACGTGGAAGATGACGCGCATGGAGACCACGGGACGCGGACCTGGCCTTATCTGGAACCATCAGGCCACGCTGCAGGGCAATGTACTCCGCGTGGAGGCGCAGGCGGATGTATTAGCGGGACAGACGGAGTGCTCTGTCATGGTTGCTAGGAAAAGAAAGAGGGTGCCAGTTCAGGACGATGAGGTGTGGAACCTCGATTTGGGGACGATGGTGTGGAGGCATGAAGAGAGCAGCTGGCAGACGGTGACAAGGAAGCCCCGTTGGAGTTCGAGAGTTGGGGTCCTGATCTGGAAGCAAGCAGGTAGTTAAAGTAGAGCTGTTATCTTTTGACACCAGGATAAGTTACCAACTTAAAGTCTCAGGAATGAGTGAAGAGCTGATGTAGCGATATTGTGGTTGGTGGCGTGGCTGACTTCAAGCTTCGATAGTTCGGGACTAGTGGGCTTGGCGTTTCCCGAGAGGCTGGCATCAAACGGCTCTCTCGGAAGGTGCCGACATGGGAAAGTCGGCGGCCGTCCGATCTGACATGCATCGCATGCCCACCACGGCATACGACATAAGCCCCGCAAGCACACGAGCACGTACACGATCGCTCAGAGGGTCTGTTACTTTATCAATTTCACTGCGCACCTAGCAACACTTTTTTACCACACCGCCCTAGCGATCCGGGACTCCCGCATTCGCCGCACTCGTACGCACACGGCCGCGTTAAGTCCGCCGCACATTCACTCGCCCCGGCTTCGATGCGCTGCCAGCTCTAGTCCCGACTACGAAGCATGTTCGGCACGCTGCCTCTCGCTCATTCACAGCACATCGCGTGCCCACACGCGCAGACAACACGATAGCACGCCGCCCAATAGTCAATGGACGTAGGCTGCTGACCTGCCATGGCCGTGCCCACGCTGCAGTCTCTCGCGGGGCTGCTGGTCCTGCTATTCGTGTTCTCCTTCGTGCTCTTCGCCTTTATACGCGTCGTCACGGGCGTCTCCATCCAGCGCCTCGGCTACTCGGGGTTGCGCCGCATCACCTTCACGCCCAAGGATGGCCTGCGCATCGAAATCCGCGGACTCGGCTTCTCCCTGCACCGCCCCACCTTCGCCCAGCCCACGTGGGTCAGCATTGTGCTGAACGAGCTCAAGGTCACCGTCGACCTCAAGACGCTGGGGGAGAAGCCGCAGAAGAAGGCCGGCTGGGCGCCGTGGAGTAATAGCCCGACACACAAGGATAATAGCGGCAAGAGCACCCCAGAGTTGCCAAATGAGGACGAGGACGACGAGGCGGAAGACGAGGATGCGAAGCGCAGTCGGACGTGGAAGCGGCTGATGGACGCGAAGGAGAAGATCAAGCGCATACACCGCAAGATCAACTGGATCCGCCAGGTCGATCTGGTCGCACATGGGACGACAATCGTTATAGCCGACGTGGGCTCTCTGCAAGTCGGCGGCTTGTCGCTGGCTGTGGATACTAGGCGCAAGACGGTCGACCGCAGCCGCCTCTTCAACCATCACAAACCCAAGCCCGACCAGGAGCAGCGCCCGGCCGAGTGGCTCTTCACTGCCCGCAGCATTCTCTTCACCGTGGAGGGCAAGGAGTCTACCGAGATCCTCGACCACTGTACACTCAACGTACACGGTTTTCTGAAGCAAGAGCTCGAGGGCTTACGTGATGCTTCAATATCGCTCAAGCTGGGCCGTCTGAGCATACCGTACGACGACGTCAAGCTGTGCATGGAACGTGCTGAGAAGTGCCGCTTGGCTACACCATATAGGCGTGCGCACCGCAATCGCTCGAGTATATCGCTCGCCGATGTCTTCGACGAGCTAGACCATCCGAAGAGCCGCGAGAACGACATCGTCCGTACCGTGTCCGACTCGCGTGACTTCGCTAGCTCGATATTGCGCGGCATACACGAGTTCCAGTTTGCCGTTGGCTTCTTGGGTCTGACAAAGGAAATCCATACTGGCCCTGGACACGAGGACGACCCGCCAGTCTATCTCAATCTTTCCATGAAGGAAGTCGGAATGGACCTCCTTCGATTGGACCCCAAGAGTCCTGCCCATCTCATGTACTTCTCGCCGAACGACATTGCTCATCAGGCACTCCTTGCTGCTATCTCCATCTCCGTCGGTATCGATGATGGCCACGGACACCCTGAGCGCCTGCTCTACATTCCCATGGCCACCACGACGTTGAACACCACGCTCCCTTCCAAGACTGTTCAGTTCACCAACGATCAGAAAAGCGCAGAGCGCAACACTAATATCTTCTTCGCTAATTTGGTCGTAACTTCTCCATCATTAGACCTCGATCCGAAACATGTACCTCTGCTCATAGCGATGTTCAGGGACTACGAGACGCGTCGAAAGCCTCCAAAACCGCGCAATAGCAAGCGCTATCTTCTTCGACGCCTTCTACCCAAGGCGAACATCAAGATCTCGATCCACGAGCCCGTCATCCGGGTCACCTTACCACCAATGGACCCTGAGAAGAAAGACTCAGAGGAGTTCGATTTGCTGATATCTTCATCTTCATCGGTATCACTGGATGTCGAATCATCCCACTCTGCCGATGGGGAGTTGCACTACGCTTTAATCTCCACTTTCCGCATCAACGCTCAGCAGCTCTACTACCAGACCGCAGCTATCGATAAACATAATCTGCTGGTCACTGACTACGTCGAGCTTAGGGTGCAGATGAGTGTAGCGCCTGAGCCTGTTGTGGAGGTACGGGGAACTGCGCAGACCTTCTCCTTTTATCTCGTGCGACCCGAGATCAGCGAAGGTTTGCGACAGATTGTTGGGCAAGCCCAGAAAGATGTGCGGCGCAGGCGTCGTGTGCCGAAGCAAAAGAACGACCTCAACTTTCTTCGCCAGCTGCCCTCCTGGCTTGCTTACGTTCACCTGCAGGGTTCAGACTTCAACCTTGAGGTTGCGGGAACTGACCCGGCTGTTTCGAAGCACAGTCGTGGTATTGGCCTACACTTGGAGTCATGGACAACCGAATACAGGCATAGCCGTGATGACGAGGTTGAGGCAAGACCATCGAGACGTCGTGCGCCTAGCAGAACGATCAATCGCGATGAGCACTTGCTGCGTCCATCGACCCCGACTTCACCAAAGTCACCTAGGAAAGTGCTTGGCAATCCAACGGACGGTCGGAGACTTGCAATGCACTTCTATGGTATCGAAGGGCTCGTTATAGAGGCTTCTGACTCTTCAGAGCAAGAACCATTTTTATCACTGCCTCGTATGGAGATTGCTATCAGCACTTTGTCGGACAAGCAAGGCCCGATCTTCCATGTCCACGCATTTGCACAGAGCCTGTTCGCGCAATACTCCTTGTATCGACACTACACTATGTGTATGGCCATGCAGGTGATAAGACAATCTTTCGATTGGTCTGCTGAGCGGCCACTGCACTCGGAGCCAACATCACCGGGCTCGCCTCGTCACCTTGCAGTACCGTCTTTTGACGATAGTCTTTTGGACTCAGGAAACGGGTTGAAGCGTGAGATCGTGAGCGTCGATGTCAAAGTCCACTTCGTGCAGCTCAAGGCCGACATGCCGGCGGATCCACCTCTTATGCTCCAGATCTATGGCTTGGAAACTGGTCGACATCGATGGGCTAGTCCGTTCCTGCGGTCAAGGTTGGTACGACTCTACGCAGAGAACCCTAATGTGAAGCGCGCCTGGAGCCGGATTGTGAGTGTCAAAACGCTGCGCCTCGACTACAGACAATCGAAGCGGAGGTACGGCCACACAGTCACTGACGAGAAGTCGTTTGACATTGCCACGGATGCCATACGACTAGCCGTGCCTCACCAACTGGTCATGCACAAGATCTTCGACAACATCGCAAACGTGATTAAGACTGTCAAGCAGATGAATCATCGCTTCAAATCTGGGACCGACGACTACATACTCGACAAGGAGCCCGAGGGTCCAAAGCATGTTCCCAAGATCTCTCTGCGCAGCCGCGCCGTCCTATTTGAGCTGGAAGATAGCTCATTCGAGTGGAAACTTGGCACCATCTATCGCATAGGGCTTATGGAGCAGAAACAACGCCTTGCCCGCGAACAAGCCTTCGCCTTGAAAGTGAGGAAACTACAGCAAGAGGATGAGCAGCGCGGAAATCGCTTTCGAGCAAGATCTGCTCATGAATCGCGCGTTCGGGCGAAGTCGAGGAAGCGCGACAAGGAGCTCAGGTTCCATCGCCGGAGCAAGAGCGCAGACTCTAGCGACCAAGGATCACCCAGCCGAGGGAGGTCTGACCACCCCATGCGATACAACAAGGACGGATTCAGCGGACTCAGCAGTACCTGCCATACCTCCATAGGAGACGCTCGCGAGAAGCTCAATCGTTTGAACGCACAAACTTGGAAGAAGCGGATTGATCATGCCCTAGCGACACAGAACCGCTCCATGACCGACATTCGCTCCATGTTCTGGGGCTTGGACGAGTTACCGGATGACATCGACCAGAAAGAGACTATACTTGCTATACCTCAAAGGCCAGCACTTATGGCGCTTCTCGTCAGTGATTTAGACATCACCATCGACAAGCCATCTTTTCCCCTCTCCGAATACCCCAGGTACCTTCACCGCATTGGTAAAGGCATGCCATTAGACACACAGTATTCATTGCTCATACCGATGCATGTTCAGATCAACATGGGTGAAGCAAAGATACAGCTCCGAGATTATCCTCTGCCTCTGCTGCACTTCCCTGCGATTGGTAGCGTCCAGTCTTCACGGATCCCCAGTGTCTCTATGAAGACCGATTTCGTCATTGCCGAAGAGTACAGAGACCTTGAGTCTTCCCGCGTCTGTAGGGTGACCGTGGTTCCTCGTGAGCGCACATCTTCTGGAGAGGATACAGGAGGATTCGCAGTCGAAGTTCGACGGACTGTAGCTCCTGTAAAAACGTACTCGGACATGGCCATCGACATCAATTCCGCGTACCCCACCAGGATTACATGGGGCACGTCGTACCAGCCAGCGATACAGGACATGATGCAGGTCATCGAGAATTTCACCAAGCCTGCAATCGATCCATCAGAGAGAGTCGGTTTCTGGGACAAGATACGGCTCACTTTTCATTCCCGTATCAATGTGTCATGGAGGGGTGACGGCGACGTTCATCTTATTCTCAAAGGTCAGTCTGCGGCGTGCCCAAATTGCTCAATATCTGCTAACAACATACAGGCTCCCGCGATCCCTACATGGTCACTGGGCACGGTGCAGGGTTTGTCATGTGCTGGCAGAACGACGTGCGCCTCAATGTCGCTGAGGATGAGGATCCCCGGAACTTCATGGTAGTCACAAGTGGAAGCTACGTACTCGCGATCCCAGATCTAAGCCACTATGCTCGCCATGAAGCAGATTCTGAAGCCGCCAATCGTTCAGAGACTGCTTCTAGCGTATCTAGTCGCAGGCAGCTCGCGGTCTTCAAGAAGACAGTGATGAAGCTCAACGGCAATGTTCGCTGGGTCGTAGGGTTGGTGTTCGAAAGGAACCTCGATGATGGTGGACGTGCGTTCAACTTCATTCCACATCACAAGGTCACCCTAAAGAACCCAAAATATGCAAGGCCCTCTGGTGGAAAGGTGAGTGGTCCTCAACAACGAGTAACAAGTGGCGGTGTTAACTTTGAGTAGCTGTACGATGCTTACCGGGGCTTCCGCAGTCAACATATTCATATGTCTATCGCTATCGCTGCGCCATACGACAGAGAGTGGTCAGTGGCTAATCTAGAGCCGTCGAAAACCTACAATAGCGTACATTTGACGCCTCGATTCTTCACACACTTCTACAGCTGGTGGGCTATGTTCTCTGGTGCAATGTCCCTACCAATACGACAAGGCAAACTATGGCCCGGCGTTGAAAAGTCTAGCAAGAAGTTCGGACGACACCTCGCGACGATCAAGTACAACCTGCTCCTGTCTCCACTTTACATGAGTCATATCTATAAGCACAAGGACGCAGAAGACTACGGGGCGGGCGTTGTGTCGGCTACAGGTCTCAAAGCACGTCTCGACAGCTTCATGTTCGACCTCCACCAGCGGCGCGAAGACTTCAGGACCCAAGTAAAAGCACCCGAAGGCCAGGAAGACAGCAAGCAGAATCACACCACGGGTATGCGCATCAATCAGGTGCAGCTTGACCTCATCAAAACCGACGTGCGTGCTGTTTCTGCGAGCATCGCAGGTACCGACTCTGAAGATGTCGACAATGCTACTGAGGAAGACGTGGCTAGCTACAATCAAGAGTCTCTGTCTGCAGACCTCTCCAAGTTCACCATACCAGACAACGACTGGGGATGGGTCGACATGGATGACTTCATCGAGCTGGGATGGATCTTGCCGTCAATTCGGCACCCTGAGACGCAGATTCTACCGCTCGCCTTCGCACCTCGATTCACGTATTTCCGACAGACCGACCATGCCGACAACATTTCAGGCGACGTCAATCGTAGGAGTGCCTTCGGGAATGAGCCAACTCACCATTGTGTCATGTCTCAGCGCAATGATCCGCGACGAGTTCAATGTAGGCTTATCGAACAACGCATAGAGCGTGTCAAGGAGCAAGTCGCACACAACCAGCGCGATATTGGAGAAGCTGAGTTACAGGTCGTGCGAGAACTCAACAACACGGAGGAGCGGCAACAGCGCTTGGAGACGCTCAAGAATCATGCAGTGTTTCTACAAAGGAAGTTGGAATTCCTGTCATCTATGCACGAAAGCTTATTGGAGCGCGTCGAGACCCACGCACGTAGTACGGCCACCGACGGCAACGAGACAGATGGCGAGGACGAGTACTTTGAAGCTCGCGAAGGGTCCGAGTCCACGGATTCTGATGCAAAGGGCATGGACTCTGCGCCGAAAGAGGACTACATCAGCGACTTCAACAATCGCTTCATCATTCACAACATCCACCTCAAGTGGAGCAATTCTTTACGCAACATCATTCTTCGCTACATACACCAAGTCAGCCAGCGCCGCGGCTTCATCTACTACATGTCTAGAAGGGCCGTCAAGTTCATCTTGGACGTGGTGGAGGAGCAGCACAAGTCGCGCGGACCATCAACGTCAAGTGCTGACAATGATGACACCGACGCGACACCAATGTGCTCTAACAACGATATGGGACCTAGCATCGATGAGACTGTACAGCAGCTACTTCAAGACGGCCGGAAGTTTGTCGACGCTGACGATACGGAACGCCGGGAGGAGAAAGCAAACCAGACGAAGCGAGACGAAGACGTGGCAGAAGATTACATTGCCCAGAACGCCTACATTGTTCGCCTCATCGCGCCACAGATCCAGCTGCAGAGCGAAAGGAACACGAAAGCAGCTGTGTTGGTCACTGCCAAGGGCATGCAGCTCAAAGTACTCCAGATCATGGACAAAGAACGCGTCATGGACGAGGTCTCCGGTTTGGTACAGAGACGCTTCACAGCTGCTATGGACAGCTTGCAAATTTTCGTGACGAACTCGAAGATCTTCAGCAGTATGGACGACATTCACATGTACTCTGGAAGCACGTACGGGACTCCGGCTGGGTCTGCTTGGCCGCCGTGGGTCCCTTTCGAAGTTATGTTCGAGTTCAACAGCCAACCGTATGGCTTCCAGCGAGTGGTACAGAGAACATCGGCAAGCATGCGCTACGACAAACACAACACGCTGCGCTTGAAGTACAATGATGACGTTACACGAGCGGATGCTGCTTCCACTGCGCAAAACATGGAGAGCAGGATCGACCACCTGTGGGTGGACTTTCCTCATGTTCGAGCCCGCTGTGACTCGCGACAATACTACGCAATGTACGTCATCGTGCTGGATCTGCTACTCTACCGCGAACCATTGGAGAAAACGCGCAATGAGAGGCTTGAGAAGATCATGCTTGCGTCTGACTTCAGTGACCTTGCTGGCGCTCCTGGGCTAGTAATGGGTCTACAAGAACGCATCCGCCAACTCGAGGAGATCAAGACCGTCTTCCAGATCAACGAGAAGTACCTAGACAAGCAGGGCTGGGAAGATCGGGTGGAAGTCGAGAAAGATTTGGCTGTATACGAGGACGAGCTGTTCTTCGTCATGAAGGCTATCACGACTGCGCAGCGCAAGCAAGACGACCGGTCTCAGGCGAAACAATCGACTGGCTTGCTGCGATGGTACATCACTGCGCAGGAGATTGTTTGGCACCTGTTGCGAGAGGGACAAGAGTCACTAGCCGAGTTCCAACTCGGCAACGTTCTATTTGATCGGACCGACAACAACGACGGTTCGAACTTCAACACTTTGGAAATCGAGCAAGTGAAAGGTCTCAATCTCTTGTCGAATGCTCTGTACCCTGAGATGATCTCGCCTTACCTGGAGAATAACCAGCCATTACCCGATAACTCCAAGTGCCTGAAGGTACAATTTGTGATGTTGGAGGCCATTGCAGGCATTCCGGTCATGGAGCACTTCGAGGTCAATTTGTATCCGCTGAAGATGCAGCTAGAATGGGAGATTGGCAAGAAGCTGTTCGAATACGTTTTCCCCGCCATGAAGAACAAGAACGCGGATAATGGCAACTTCTCTCCCTTCTTGATCAAGCACACCCTTCCGACTCAGGAAGAGGAAGATGAGGACGATTCGAGCATACTGACAAGCTCGCTTGGAAGTGTTAATAAGTCAATCTCCCAAGAAGAGAGCGCGGTAAATGCACTGAAGCAGAGGCTCACGCCCACGCTGCAACTTCCAGACCCTACGCAGAAGTACGATCTCAAGAGAAAGGCCACTGCCGAGAAGCGACCTGGCGCCTCCGCCTTCCGATTCTTCCACAACACTCCATCCCGAAGTGGGACAGAATTACGACGAACACTCCACCCGAGCGCTGCAATGATGGCCGCTTCAGGCGTAAGCTCAAATTCTTCAACCCGACCCGGATCTATACGCTCCACCTCGTCCACCGCCACAGGCACCATGACACCTGCCGAATCCGACCGCACCGCCAAACGTTTCGCCCTCTACCGCAGCAACACCCACCGCCCCGGCGCCGGGGACCGCAAACTCAGCAAAAAAGAGCGCTCCGACGACCTCACCCAAATGATGAATCGAGCATCCAATTATATGACGCTCGCATACGTCAAGATACCCTCCATGGTCTTGTGCCTCAGCTACAAAGGCAAAGGGCAGCGCAACTTCGAAGATGTGCACGACCTGGTCTTCAAAATGCCTACACTCGAGTATCGAAACAAAACGTGGTCCAATCTCGATCTGGCGCTGCAGCTTAAGAAAGACGTGATCAGGGCGCTGATCGGGCATGCAGGCGCTATTGTGGGGAACAAGTTCAGTCGAGGTGGGAGGCCTGGGAGGAAAGAGCAGAGCAGGCTGCGCATGATTGCGAATAGTAGCGCTAGATTGGCAGCGAGTCCGGATCTGAGCGGGACGGATTCCAACAGCGTGCGCGACCACTCACCCAACGGCTCCGCCCTGTCTGATTCAGAAATCCCAAGGAGGAGTTTCACATCCAACGGGCGCTCCGTCTCGACCGTCTCGGAAGAATCCATCTCCCACCGGCCCCAATCCGTACGCGCACAGTCCACACACGGTAGCATAATGGGCTATTCGAACCACAATCACAACGGCCTTGGAATCGATCACGTTGAAATGGACACTGGACGCACGTTTGCGGATGAGTTGAGTAGGGTGGATAACACGGAGCCCCAGCATGCGAATCTTATTCATAGTCTGAGTAAGCATTTTACGCAGGTGGCGCCGTTTAGGCAGAGGGCGAGTAGTGGTGGGGTGGGGAGTATGAATGGTGGGGGGAATGTGGTTAGTGGTGGGGAGGGAGAGAGGGAGAGGGAGGATGGGGGGAGTGCAGGAGGGTATGGGCCGAAGAGTAAGGCTAGGGCTTTGGGGAAGAGGATTTTGGGGAGGGGTAGTTGAGGCGTTTCTGGCGGGTATGCGGAGGCTTTGTTGTTGGTGGTGCGATTTTCGTTGTATATAGTTGAGTTGGTCGTTCGTTTGTTCGGGAGAGATTTTTCATAGCGTCTGGATGGGGGTTCGTGGGTGGTTGAGCGCGCTTCGGCGCCAGTAGGGTATCTCGACGAGATGGTTAATTTCTATCTATTGTTCACACACTTTGCACGGGCTACTATTGCCTATAGTGATTGCTCAGTTCCATGCAGTGATAGTGCAATAACGCGAGTACCACCAAGATCATACGAAAGATGCAATTCGGTACCGCAAGTCATAATCAACTACTATCGAGTGGCCTGAGATGCATGCGCCTTTCCTGAAGCCGATTTTATCTCTTTGAGGGGTGCTCGGCCTTACCTCGTGACAATTTCAGGGGAGCGCGACTGATCCGCGTTTTAGTGACTTCGCTAGCGTGGTTCGCGTGAGGTTTGAAAGTGGACGCGTCCCAGACATCACCACCGACGCGGCGACGCAACCATGGCATTCAACAATTTTTGTGTGAGGAATTCGGCGGATTTGAATGAAGAAGAACAAAGGCAGGTTGGAGAGATAGATTATGTTGCCATTCTGTCACAGTTTGGAGTATCTCTTTCCCACTTGTAGTGGCGCCACGATCCGACAGAGTACCGGCTCTCAACACCTACAACAATGAGAGCTGCCCGCAGCTCTTAGAAGACCAACTGTCAGCGTCCCCGATCTGACACAACACGCATACAAGGCAGCCAGCAAGACCTTACACACAACTTGGAGATGAAGGAGGAGAATAAGGTCTGGCATCGCCTTGCCTTCACACCCACCTCCTACACAACCCCGGCCCCACAGCCCAGAACCAAAGTAGAGTCTTTTTAACTGGCGGAAATTACCCTACGAGACTGCACACACTGCCAACACCCAAAGAATAGGAGCACCTGAGCACTAGTTAGGGCGCTACCCGTCTTTCATGCCCCCTGGGAGGCTTTCATAGGACGTTAAACAATACATACATACATACATACATACATACATACATACATACATACATACATACATACATACATACATACATACATACATACATACATACATACATACATACATACACAACACGATAGCAGAATATATGACATTACATTCACCTCAACACATTCTCACAGCGCCGGTACCTGCAGGTGGAGATCAAGACTTGGCGGAGGACTCGGATGACGCGTCGGATGATGAAGAAAAGGGTCCAGCCAGCGAGGAGGGTTCGGAGGATGAGGGACATTCCGAGGAGGAAGAGTGTCCGGAAGACCTCGCTGAACGAGCCGAGAACTTCAAAATGGATCTGCAACAGTGTCTGGATGACGTGCGATTTGATGGCAGCTTCTCCGCATTCCAGAGGACCAGCCAATACACGAATCCCGGTCTATACATCAACGGTCTTGGTACCGTGGGACTACCTCTATCCATACGAGATGCTCAGGCCATTGCGGCTATTTGCAAGAAATTCGCCTTTTGGAAGAGGCGACCAGACTCTAGTAGATGAGAGTGTGCGCAAGACGTGGGAGCTAGACGCGACTGAGTTTCAATTGCTCAATCCAGGATGGACCGCCTTCTCACAGGAGATAGTTGCAAAGAGTTTACGGAATCTGGGAGTACAGGTCGAGACGAGCGTCGAACCTTACAAGCTGCTGCTGTATGAAGAGGGCGTTTTCTTCAAGGCTCATCGCGACACAGAGAAAACACCAGGCATGTTTGGGACCTTGGTATAACTATTGTCTATCATCTGAACATACTGGGGGCGAAGTCCACCTGCTGCACGGCGGGAAAGATGTAGTATTGTCCACTGCGCCAGATTCCCCCTTCGATTTCTCGGCGTTAGCATGGTACTCGGATGTGCAGCACGAAATCAAGCCAGTGGAGTCTGGCTATAGGCTGGTCCTAACGTACAATCTCATACAAAACAAATCACAAGCGAAGCAGTCTGCAGCAGCTCTCGACACCGCCACTATGGAATTGGGGTCACTTCTCTCGGAATGAAACACCGACCTTCCGCACAAGGATTACTACGTGTACCCTTTATCACACCAATACACGGAGTCGAGTTGCTCGCTGCGACATCTGAAGGGGGAAGATGCGGCCAAAGGGCGCATGCTCGAGAAATTATGTGCCAAGAATGGCGCGTACTGGTTCTTAGCTCGTATGACGTTCGAACAAAGGGAGGATGACTACGAAAGTTACCCAGAGTACACAATTGACAAACACAAGACGCCAGCTGGTGATTCTATAGCTCTTGCCATGAGAGACGCGGAAGAAGAACAGATTTTGGTCGCGGATTTCGAGAATTACTATAACCGAAAGGCCGCCGACAGCGAGGATGAAGACGAATACACTGGAAATGCGCACACGCCTGTTGCGTACCGGTATCATGACACGGTCATCATACTCGCGCGCAAAAACTTTACGGTTGAGGCATATGCCAGACTGAATACAAAACAAGACCTGGAATCAATCAATATGTTCTTAGCGTTCATATAAGGCGATGAGCATTGCCCACAGAGTGTCAAGCAAGCGGCGAATAATGCTCTCCTCAGATGCTGTATGCAAAGAATCGCAATGGCTGACGGTCAGCCTAGCCGTAGCCGCGGTCATGGGCAACAAATGTCCCAATACCAAATCCATCTGAACACCCAGCGCGCTACGTACCTGAAGATGTTCGAACACATCTCCGACTTGTGTTTGGATGATGGTATGGGCCATCTCGTAGGAGAGCAGTTGAGAACCGCGTTTGAGGACAAACGTTGGGTGGAGTCAAGGGACCTTGTCAGTCTCGTTGCGAAGCACGTCAACAAGGAAGCACCTGAATCTTGGCCTCGTTTGTGGACCCAGTGATAGGTGAAATGATCAACTTTGCACTGTTAGCACTAACAGTTGGTTAGGTTCGCTGTACCAAGCACGTCGGCTCCGTCGTATCATTTGATCAACGAACGGCGCAAAATTCTTGATGTCTTACAAAACGCCATTCCAATGCCCGCTTTGCCATCCATAAAGCGATGGAAAGAAGAACTGATACACTCCCTAACTGCCAAGAGTGCGCAATCTTACCATACGGGACACGGAGCCTCTCATTGAGCTTATCAAGGCCTCGCCGCCCCAAGTATATGTCGACGTGTGAGTATTACAGAGCCCTATCTAAGCTGTGAGCTGATCAAGTAGCATCTTACCATCTCTGAAGCAAGTTCCTAATCCTCTGGCGATTGCTCACTTCCTGAAGGTCATGCAAGCTAGGTTCCACGATGATCCAGCGGCCGGAGACCAGGTGGTGAAGCCCGCCTATCAACAGCTCATGCATATCATTGCACCCTCGATGAAGCTGCCACTGCTCGACGTCGGAGGATCAATATATCATTCTTCGCAATCCGGTAGGGCTACCACTCTTAGTGGGCCGACACTTGCGATGCTCGTAATGCTCAAATCGTGCCTGGCTCTCGGTCTACGCGATGAAGCTTCAGTCTTACTTGAAACAACCTTACCTACGCTGCCACAATCTGGCGATGACTTTTGGAAGAGCTGGAGGGGAGTTTTCAATGTCATCAGCTCGTTGGCAAAAATACTGGAGTGGTTCCATCACCCGCAACTGATTGCTATCCTGTCACCCTTTATCACCCATGCTGTACAATGTGCAGCGACGTATATGGTGGCTTATTCGCCCAAAGCACCATCCAGTTGGACTCGAGAGCCGGATGTACGGCGACGAACGCACTGCAACCGTGGCCCATTCTGTGGGGCGTACCGCATCCCAGGCACAGGACGAGATGGTTCTTTGGACACGTCTAGCGCCGGAACTTTCACGCGTTGGTCGGCTTTTACATAGTGGCAGGCGGTACCGAGGAGACTGCAACCACTGGCGTCGAGCGTCAAGTCCACGGCACCAGCATCTTCAAAAACTCCCCGGACAATGTAACCAATACCTACATACGGGAATATTCTATTCGAAGGTAATGTGTTGGGGCTAAATTGCTGCGCATCATATGGCGACGATGGTTTACTTCACGCGCGGCAGCAATTTGGGACGAGGCGTTACAACGGTGATTGTCCACACGCACCATGGATGATATGCTAGAGCTGGTCTTGCTTGGGGCAACAGGATAAGTTATCTACATTGCGGTGCAAGAGCAGCCGAGTCTGGATACGATCAATATATCTATCTTACTACTGATTTCTTCCTTCAAGAAGGCACTGCCTTCGAACTTTTGCCCGGATAACGACATTTGCGTTAGCTTTGCTTGACACGTCACGACTAGCGACGCTTCATCGCAGCAGTCGGACATCTCCAACAACACACCGGTGGTCACTCAGATAAAGGCCATCGTCGAGAACATTAGGCAGAACAGCATAGCCATCAACCACCCATGAAAGCTGTTGTGACTCATCTGTTGCAGTGTCAAGCGATTCATCGGCTTTCCCAGGCGAGCAGACGCTATCCTTCGGACCAAGCCAGATAAAATCGATCCTCCCTTGCTCATCCTTGTCTTTCTCCGGCTCAAACCCCGTGAACGTGTTTCCATCGTTGTACCTCTTTCCTGAATCCACAAATTGCCGTAGGTCATACATGTAGTCGCTCTGAGCCATGAGCTGGTACGCTTCTTGATCTGGAAAAGAGTTAAAATCGCCAGCCAGGAAAACTGGCAGATTTCCCTTCGTCGTCCAATCGTGCTCCACTCTTTTGAGCGTCTTGAGAATGATTTCAACGCTGTGCTTCCGACTTTTCGAGCCTGCGTTATCGAGATGCGTGGAGGACGCGAGTATGCGCTGGCCGGTCGATTTGCACTCCAGGACAGCGACAGTAATGATGCGGATGCTACCAGCGTCCCAGCCTTTACTGGGCTTTTCCGGTGTGGGGCTCAACCAAATTGTTTCGCAATGTAGGAGGCTGAAGATATTGATCGGGTAGATGATCGGGCTATATTCACCCAAGGTTTTTCCATCATCGCGGCCGACACCAACGTGAGCCCACAATGGCCTATTGGTAGGCGCCTCATTGCTGCCACTTCTTCCTTCGACTCGATTCAAGATGTTCATGATGTCCATAAGTTGCGTATTCAGTACTTCTTGCAAGCAGATAATGGAAGCTGCAGGTGGTGGCGAAGATTCGGAGGCATCGTTGCTGCAAGCGCCGTCCGTGAACCGCGTCTCGTGCAGCAGCTGGTTGATAAGGCGAGGAAAGCGATCTTTCCATGGTTTCTCGTGGGCGAATGGTCTTCTAGTCGCATAGCGGATGTTGAAGGACAGGATGCGCAGTTGCAAAAGTGTCTGATTTGGAATAGCAGGCGTCGAGGCTTGACTGCTACTTGAGGCCTGTTTGGAGAACAGCCGGAACTGCATCATGGACGATAGCGGACCGGCGCGCAATAGAAACGGATATGCGGTTGAAGATGAGGGTCAGCAGTCCATGGTTGGACGTGTAGAAGCGCAGCGGACATGCATGCGCTAACGGTAGCGCGCCAAATCTCACGGTCACGATTGGTGCGCTTTTGATGCTCTCCAGCGTGGTTCCATAGTTGCGACGACCAAACTGTGGCATTGTGAATCATTTTTGTACCCCGGTGCTTTCCAATCTTCGCACATAGTACCGAACGCCCATGTCGAGCATAGCGGTTGGGGCAAGTGTCGATGGCGGAAGCACGAGGTACTGTGAAGAGTGAGCGCCCATGGTCATACCCTCAGTTTCGATTATCCAACTCCATGTCACCATGTCGAAGCCAGACAGGCTGGCATTATCCAGAGCCATATAGTTACGAGCGCGATGTGGGATTGTGTAAGCAAAAAGGCGGTTGATATTCTGGAGGTGAATATCTTAGTACATGTAGTTGCTTACAGAATGTGATGGGTGTGACCCAGCTTTCGTCGTTCGGAACCCCGACAACACCCCATCGAAGAGGTCTGGAAACTGAGAAGAAACCATGGAACCGACCTATCAGACTTTTCTGATGACCCAAACTCCAGCACCAATTCACTAATATAAGGCGTCCTCCAGTGCAATGCATCTTACCTACCCTCCTCACCGTTCCTGCACTCCTGCACTCCAGCCATACACAAAGACACGAATGACGATCTTCGAGCCACTTCAACACCAACACTATACCCCCAAGGTTCAAATTCACCATTCACGATCACACATACCAAACATGTCTTATGACTCCTCTTGTTGGGAGGTTTCTTTGCTGAATGTCACCGCCGACATAGTGTTCCAGATGCTCGACAGCCTCGCGGAACTGTCTTGCCGAAACGAGTTGCCCGACTATATGTACAAATGCAGGTACTTTGTATATCACGAAATCAGCATGGAAATTACTCGCCAACTGTCAATGAAGAATCCAAACTCGCCCTTAAGTCCAGAAGACTTAGTGTTGGCCCAGAAATCCTTCCGCGAGCATGTTTGCAACGCGTTCAACGCTCTATGGACGGAGATCGAAAAAGAAACCAACCCTACTGAAGCCACATTGTACCAGTCACCAGCTATGGTCCGGTTGATCCTTGATGTTCCAATCATCTTCGGATGCATGAAGCCAGAGCACGAAGGAGATTTTGAAGAGGAGTATCAAGATGAAGAAGTCGAAGAGGAAGAGGAAGCAGAAATGGAAGATGATATACCCGAACACGTCGCAACTCATGATTTCGAGCGCTACGACGATAACGACTGGTATTCGCACGAATACGAGTTAAATACCGACCTCGAGGACGTTCTACTCGGCCCAGACTACGCCAAAGTAGACGAAATCAGCGATTTGGCACCAGCAAAGGAGTGTTCGGACTGTGTCTTGTGTGGAGATGGAGATGTGGAGATGCGCAAAATCAAGGTCTGTGGGCATGAGTTCTGCGCGGAATGTCTCGAGACACAGTTGGGGACGGATCACGAGTGTCGCTATAGGTGTTCCCTGTGTAAGGCAGACTTCTTCACACGCGATACCGCTGCGTAGGTATTCAGGTCCCTTGATCGTCTCTCCTTCCATGTTCAGCCCAGCAGTTGTAAAGCGTAGCATTTGACCGAAAATCCACACATTCATCATTCCTTCGCCGTGCCGTGATGTGTGACAATTTGCCCTGTCTTATGTTTTTCAAAATAGTTTAAGTTATGAGTTGTGCAATTACGTATCCTCTCACAGCGAATGTTCAAAATGCGACGCTAAGATTACCCATATATGCTTATGTCTACCTATGAAATACTCATCATCGCTGCAGGCTCTCCAAAATCTCCATCGCGAAACCTAAAATTTCGCCCTCTTAGCCTTGTGTATTCCCGCGTTCACCGTCATCAGATTGGCCTCTAACGACCTCCCATGCCATATGTCATCTTAAATAAGAGCAGCAGCGAGACCCACAGCCGCAGCAAGGCCCACAGCTGCAGTCGGGCGAATTCCATTTCCAGCGCCGCTGAATTCACTAACCGGCGGCCTGGTGGTTGTTGCAACGACCGAAGAAGGTGTCCCTTTAGCTGAAGGGGTGGCAAGTGCGGCGTAGGTCTGGAGCAGCACCGGCGTCGTCGAGTACGTCATCTGATCGAAATCGAAGGCATAGCTCGAGAACGGCAGCACTGACCGAGAAGAGGCACCGGGGAAGGCCACGCGCTCGGCTACCGGGGCGGCGGGCTTCAATGAAGCGCGGTCAAAGGGTGCTGGCGCCAATACGCTGTAAAGTCGTCAGTGTGTATATTTCAATATTAAGATAGCCGACTCACCTGTCAATGACGTGTGCAATACCGTTGTAAAGAATGTTGTTGGGGAAGATGATCTTCGCGTTGTTCACATAAGCGGTGCCATCGGGCAAGACAGTGAAGGTCAGGCTCGTGCCCTGGAGAGAAGGAACCGTGACATTGCCCAGGGATGGGGAGAAAATGACGTTGTTGGGGATGATGTGCAGCTTAAGAACCTCCTGGAGCGTGGTCAAATTGGCTGTCTCGAGCACGGAGCCAATATTTTGGAAGGCCACATCGTTGGGGATGAAAATAGTGAAGTCGGAGAGGTTGAGGCCTGGGATATCTGCGCCAGTCAAGCCGATGTCGATTCCAAGCTGGCCTGCTTCCAGTGCTGCGTTCATGGCTTTGTAGCCTGCTCGCCAGGTGAAGAGCTGGAGGGGAGGACCGAATGAGAGGACTGTGTCGATCTTGTGAATCGTAATACCTGGCCCCAGTTTGATGTCCTATCGGGTGATTAGTAAGAATAAGTCTGTATTTTGAATGAGGGATTACAAACGCCTTGTGTGACAGTAGAGACGGTCTGCTCTCCTGACAATATGCACACATTGTTTCCGTTCTTGATAAGACCATTGTATGCGCCACCTGTGAAGTTCGAAAAGGGCTGCTGGGCAGTGACATATGAATCGTCAACGAGAGTCTGCGCGTATGTGGGAATATCGGTAATGACGCTGGAGGGGTAGACGCCTTTGAAGACGTGGTTGGCGAGAAGAGCTGCAATTGCGATGGTGTCGTTACGGTATTCGATTGCTTGTCCTTCTGGGATGTCTCTTGGAACTTCCGCGAAAGCTTGATTGGTCGGCGCTACGATGGTGATGTTTGAGGCGGTGGCAAGCGTATCTGCAAGCCCGTCTACAAGACTGACGAGCTCAAGAAGCGTGCTGAGGTCTGGCTGAGACTTGAGCAGCGACACGATGTCGCCTTGTGCGAGGCAGGAGCCCGCCATCAAGATGCTGGACAAGATTGAAGTACGCATGGTGGTGGAAAAAGCAACCGCGCGTGTGAAAGTGGAACCGGCTCAGGGAAGGGAGATTGATTGAGATGTGATGCTGAATGTTTGTCAACCAGCTGGCGAAATGCTCTCTTATACTTTGCGTATCGAGGCTGCGCACAGTAGAGCCGGCGAAAAGATCAATATTGGGCCACTCGGGTCTCGTCGCCGATACTCATGACGGCCAGCCAAGGCATATGGTGTCTTAGTAGATTGCATCCTATGATCGAATACAAGGCCGACATATCTAACGATGTACTCTACCTGCTGGTGCTTCAGGAATCATAGGTGTAACACGGGAGGCTGCACAGCCTCAGACTCTGCCGTTTGAGCCTATCAGAGGAGCGCCAGTCGAGAAGCGAGACGGCCAAAATCCTCCGGCTCCACTCTTGCTCCATTTCCGAGCGGCGTGGTAATGCGACACTAACCAACTTGGGCATCATCAAAGCCGGAGACGGCCAATTTTTGCCTACTGCATTTTAACACCGAGTACAAGAGAAGCTATCGAGGACGATTTCAGTCATTCTACAAGCTACGCCGCACAGTCTGCCATGGAAATTCGAAAATCTGCATTTCACCTGCGTAATCCGCTA
>Ga0265780_10003923_pt1 | contig 19365 bp, 17 predicted proteins | sample P1T30metagenome_FD_192432 | JGI IMG/M metagenome (GOLD analysis project Ga0265780, IMG submission 192432) | Plant litter microbial communities from East Loma Ridge, Irvine, California - P1 T30 | ecosystem: Environmental > Terrestrial > Plant litter > Unclassified | place: USA: California...
CATGGTGTACGCTTCCATGGTGCCTCCGGATAGCGGAGGAACACGGAAAGCACCACCTTCCGGGTCTGTGGCGCAGCTGGTAGCGCACCTGCATGGCATGCAGGGGGTCAGGGGTTCGAGTCCCCTCAGATCCACCCAAGACCCCCGTAGTTCCGCGGAACTACGGGGGTTTACTCGTGCTCGAAAACGCCGAAGTGCCAACCATGTGCCAATCATGGCGAGAGCGCTCCTGGGTAACGACGCGCGAAGTGGCCAATCCTCCGTGGACGCGACGACGCGGACCGATGCGCACACGGTGCATAGGTACAGGCATGACCACGACGCACCTGGCCGTACCGCCCGCCGCCGCAACCGACCTCGACCCCACCGACCTCGCAGGTGAGCCAGCAACGCTCGGCTCCGCAGAAGACTCCACACTGCTGCTGCTGAAGCGCATGCGGGACCCGAACTACCTGATGACCGTCGAAGACGTCGCCGCGTACCTGCGCGTTCCCGTCGGCACGGTCCGGAAGTGGCGAGAGAAGAACACCGGACCCACCGCGCGGCCCGTCGGCAAGTACCTGCGATACCGCGCCGGTGACGTTGTCGACTGGTTCGAACGCCAGTGAGCGCAACCAAGCTCGCCCCAGGATCATGGGGAGCGATCCGATGCACGGAGACCGCGAGCGGCTGGCGCGCACGAGTCCGCGTTCGACGGCTCGACGGGCAGTACGAGGACATCCGACGCACCGGCACCACGAGAGCTCGAGCCCGAGAGAGCGCACTCGACGCCGCCGAGGTCGCCGCAGGCGTCACCAGCGCCGGAACCCTCACGCGAGACTCGACGCTGCGCGCTCTCGCCGAAGATTGGCGTCAGTGGGCGAGTGCCTACGGAGAACTACGACCACAGACGCTCCAAGAGCAGTACCGCACCCTCAACCAGGACGTACTACCTCGCATCGGTAACGTCACCATCGCTGAGATGACGGTACCGATCGTCGAGGGGTTCTACCAGTCGCTCCTCGAGCCGCGACGGACGCGAGACCGCATGGGCCGCGAGTACGGCGAGCCGCGTGTCATGGCCCCAGCAGCCCGCAACGCTCTCGGCGTCCTGCGCAAAGTTCTGGACCGAGCCGTGATCCTCGGGCTGCGCAGCGACAACCCGGCGACTGCCGTCAAGCCTCGGCGCCGCGCGAAGAAGGAAATCCACGCCCTCGATGCCTCCGGCCTCCAGGCCGTCAGGCACGCCGTCACGAGCTACGTCAACCGTGACAACCGCTCCGGGCCCACGATGAAGTACCTCGAGTTCGCCCTTGACCTGATGTCCGGAACCGGTATGCGAATCGGTGAAGCGCTCGCGCTCCGCTCGGTCGACGACATCGACCTACTCGCATCACCGCTGATCGTGCACGTGACCGGAACCATCGTCGACTACAAGGGCGCATCGGCGGTCCGTCAGGATCTCCCGAAGACAGACACATCGACCCGCAGCATCCAGGTGCCGGTGTGGCTCGACGCGAAGATCCGCGCCTGGATGAGTCGACCGGAACACGCCGACAACACCCTCCTCATCGAAACGCGCACCGGCCGGCCCGTATCTCCCGACCGCGTGCAGAAGAACCTCCGAACCGTGCGGGCCTGGGCTGGGCTACCGGAGTGGATCGTGTCCCACGTCATGCGGAAGTCTGTCGCAACCGCCGTGACAGACGAACACGGCACCGATCACGGCATGTACATCATGGGTCATGCCGACCTCCGCCCTCTGGAGGGGCATTACGACAAGCGCCGGACAGTCGGGTACGACGTCACCAAGACGCTCGAGACGTTCGATCCTGACCGTGCACGACCGCAGCCTGTTCCCGCAGCTTCGGTCGTCGACCCAGAAGTTTTCGAGGCAGTCGCTGCCGCCGAGGCGGAAGCGGACGCGGTCCTCGTCGGCATGGCCGCGGCGATGGGTACGACGCTCGACCAGCTCCCCGACAACGTGCGGGTCGGGGTGCGTGCCTCCGTGCTCGGTCGGATATTCGCCACCTGACCGCGGCCCGCCCGTCGCGCAGGAGACGCCGGCTAGCCACTGTGCATAAGGAGAAGTGACAGCACCGACCGTGGAGGATCCGACCGTGAACGACACCCCTGCACCCAAGCCGACCTCCCCAGAACAGCGGGTCGACGAAGGAGACCGCTGGTCTGGTGCGGCACGTTCGTGCGCCGTTTAGCCGCCGCGTTCGGACGCAGCCGAGCAGCCCGCGTAACTCGCTATTTCGAGCACGCGGACAGCGCTTACCGTTGACCAGCCCGCTCCGCCCGCAGTGCCCAGAACGTCCGCCCTGCGCGTGACTGCGTCGTCAGCTGGTGGTGAGGAGCGAGCCGAGGGCGCAACGTCGCCTGCGCGGTGCATAGGGAGAGGGGAAGCAACCGATCCCGAGGAGCCAGCATGGGTACAACCACCACCTCACCGCCTACCCCGACCGAGGTCGACTTCGCCTTCGACGTCGAGACGATCGCCGCGATGATCGCGCAACTGAGCAACCACGACCGGGCGAAGCTGCACAAGCTCATCGGCGTCCGACGCGTCCCCGCCGCTAAGGCAGCGAAGCCCGCTACGGAGCCGTACGAGCCGAACACCGGCGACCCCCGTCTGGACGCGTTCATGGCAGCACGGCACGACCCCTCCTGGAAGCCGCGGAAGGTTAAAAAGCCGTCGAAGGCGACCGTTACGGGCGCGCGCAACATGATTTCGTCGGAGCGCTTCGAAGCCGAAGCGGCACGCCTCTGGCGGAAGCGTGGTTACACCGTCGAGCAGCGAGGAGACGGCTGGGCGGTTCTCGGCGACGGGGATGGCTCCTACCAGCGACAGATGTCCGCCGCGTACGTGCAGACCCGTGGCGGGTGGAAGCACCCAGACGACGTCGCAGCGGCCGACCGATGACCGCCCGCCTGAGCCGGACCGCCGCGGACGATCTGACCATCACCGACCTGTTCTGCGGCGCCGGCGGCTCCTCCAGCGGCGCGACGAAGATCCCAGGCGTCCGCGTCCGGATGGCGGCGAACCACTGGAAGGTCGCTATCGACACGCACCAGACCAACCACCCCGACGCCGACCACGACATCGCCGACCTCTCCCAAGTCGGCCCCCACCGCTACCCGCGCACACGCATCCTCTGGGCGTCGCCGAGCTGCACCAATCACACCCAGGCAAAGGGCATCAGCCGCGCCACGCAGGCCGACGAGTGGAACCCCTACGACGGGCGCCCCCTCCCCAAGGAAGCCGCCGAACGCTCCCGCGCCACCATGTGGGACGTGCCCCGGTTCGCCGAGTTCCACCACTACGACGCCGTCGTGGTCGAGAACGTGGTCGACGCCGCCAAGTGGATCCTCTTCCCGGCGTGGCTGCACGCGATGGAGTCGCTCGGGTACGAGCACGAGATCGTCTGGCTGAATAGCATGCACGCGCAGGCCTACGGCATGCCCGCACCGCAGTCCCGCGACCGCATGTACGTCGTCTTCTGGCGCCGCGGGAACCGCCGCCCCGATTTGGCGAAGTGGACCCGCCCGTTCGCGCACTGCCCCAAACACGGCACCGTGCAGTGCGTGCAGACGTTCAAACGCACCGACGGCACACGGTGGGGCCGCTACCGGGCGCAGTACGTCTACCGGTGCCCGAACACCCACTGCCCGATCGGTACGCTCGAGCCCGGATGGCTGTCGGCCTCATCCGTCATCGACTGGGCGCGCCGAGGCCAACGCATCGGCGACCGCGCCAAGCCGCTCGCGCCCAAGACCCGCGAACGGATCCGCCTCGGCATCGCCCGCTACTGGGGGCCGCTAGTCATCGAGGCGGCAGGCAACACGTACGACTCGACCTCGCCGAAGCACCGTGCCCACGGCGACCCGAACGGGTACGTGCGGGCCTGGCCGACCACCGAACCGGTGAAGACGATCCACACCAAGCAGTCGAAGGCCCTCGTCGTCGCCGGAGCCCCGACGCCGCCGCCGCTCGTGCCAGTCGAAGGCGGAGACCGGAAGATCGCGTCCGCCGCGGCCGGGGCGCTGCGGACACAGTCCACACGCAACGAGACCGCGCTGCTGATCCCGATGCGGAACCACAACACGTCGAAGCAGGTCCGCGAGCCGCTCGACACCATCGCCGCGGCCGGAAACCACCACGCGCTCCTCATGCGCAACCAGTCCGGCGGCGCGGAGATGACCACGCCCACCGAGGAACCCATCCGCACCCTCACGACCCGCGGCGACCAGTCGCTGCTCGCGCCGTCGGAGCCGATGTCGGTCGACGTCGACGACTGTGAGTTCCGGATGCTCGAGCCCGACGAGATCAAGCGGGGCATGGCCTTCGAGGACGACTACGTCCTCCTCGGCTCCAAGCGCGCCCAAGTCCGCCTCGCGGGCAACGCCGTCACCCCACCGGCCGCGCGCGACCTCATCGCCGCCGTCGCCGAGTCCCTCGGCCTCCCCATCGACCGCTCGGACGACGCCTACCGCCTCGTCGCCGCACACCGACGGACCGCGACCCACAACGACACCCGCGGTGCATAGGGAGAAGCATGAGCAGCTGGGACGAGACCAAGCGCGACCGCGACACGACCGGGAAGTTCAGCGAGATGCCCGGATCCGCTCCGGAAAGCGCACTGACCGCCGAGACATCGCCCTGGGGCGATCAGCCGAAGCCGCCGTCCGCGGAGATCCGGCAGGCGCGGTACCAGGCCGCTGTGCGCGCCTACCAGGACGCGGGGGAGGCGATCACCGTCCTCAGCGCACAGAGCGTCGCCGCTGGCGTCCGAGAGCACTACCCCGACGCTGTCGGGGTGACGTTCGAGGAGAGCGACCAGTCCTACGACACCAGCTACGACATCCGCGACGTCGTCCTCGCCGACGGATCAACCACCGAGCTCACCGACGAGCAATGGGACGACCTCGCAACGGCCGCATCCGACATCCGCCCGGACCGCGGAACCGGCTGGTTCACGGTCGACGGCGGCGCAGCGTCCATGAGCATCGACGACGTCCTCGCGCTCGAGGCGCCACAGGCGGGGCACTTCGTCACCGACGACGTAGCCACTCCCGCAGAGAACGCAGCCGACCGGGCCGAGTACATCATGCGCTCCGGCAGGCCGCACCTGGCGGCCGATCTGAGCACCGAGCCCGTCGCCGCAGACACCGCGCTGCGGGAGACGCTCACCGACCTGGTGCACTTCGCCGACAAGGCCGACATCGACCTCGTCGCGATCATGGACCAGGCGCGCGACACCGTGCACCGGGAAGCCGCCCCCACGCGCTGACGCGCCACCTCAGACGCAAGGCCCTGCTCCGAACAACCAGAGCAGGGCCTTGCGTCGTGACGTGCAGGATCAGACGACTGCGGCAGCGACGACGCCGCACGCCGACACGGAAGGAACGCTGCCATGACCGCCGGCCGGACGACCAAGACCGCGCAACACCCGGACATCGGCGAGCCGTCACATCCCGCCGTCGAGGCAGTGTTGCGCGTGATGGACCAGTACAACGCTCTTCGCCTCTCACCCGGATTGGGCCGCCGGGAACCCCGAGAGGGTCACGTCTGTGCGCGTCGCGATCGACCGATGCCGAGGCGCCGTCGATGCCGCCGGTCGCGTCCAGGTCAGGCTGCCTCGACGGCGGCGGGCGCGGCACGGTGGCGCACGGCAGCACACCACACCCACGCCTGAGCTCGGAGGTGATTGTGCGTCGGGCGCTACGGGGTTCGCCGCCGGTTCCGGCCCGCGCCGAAGAGCACGAGCCCGACGAGCAGGGCGAGAACCCCCGAGCCGAGCATGAGGCTGGGGAACTGGCCGCCGGTGAACGCGAGGTCCCCGGTGATCCCGCTCCCGGCAGCGCCCGTGGAGCTCCCGCCGCCGGATCCGCCGGGAGGCGTTCCCCCGGTTCCGCCGGGAGGTGTCCCGCCGTTCTCACCGGGGTCCTCGCCCGGGGGCGTGCCCGCGGCCGGGAGGAGTCCCGCGTCGATGTCGGGATCGTCCGTGACGCTGACCAGCGCGCCGTCCGCGTCCTCGACGCTCGTGAGGGTCACTACAGCGGCTCCCGCTTCCGTGACGTCGGAGTCGGCCGAGCGGTCGTCGCCGGCGGACTCCGTCGTCCAGACGCGTCCGTCGGGTGCTGTGAAGGTAAGCGTGTACGTCCCGGGCCGGAGGTTGGAGAAGGTGTACCGGCCGTCGGCGTTCGTGGTGGCTGTCCGCGTGACGGTGTCTCCGCGGTCGTCGGTTCCGCCGAGGGCGACGTCGACGCCGGCGACTCCGGGCTCGTCGTCGTCCTGGATCCCGTTGCGGTTGTCGTCCGACCACACCCGGTCGCCCACCGATCCCGCCACGACCTGGATCGTCGCGGGGTTCGACTGCACCGGCAGGGACAGGTTCGACGCCCGCAGCCCGTACCGGTTCGTGTACTGGTCTCCGTCGAGCGCGCCCGTGGTCGAGAGCGTCACCTGATGTGACACGGTGGCGCCGACGGCAACCTCACCGGTCCGCTGGATCCGGAACGCGGTCACGTCGTCCAGGTCCGCGGGACACTCTGCTGTGCCGAACGCTGCTGCCGCGCACCAGGTCGTTGAGCCGCCCGGCTGGTTCGAGGGATCCGTTCCGTCGATGTCGACGGCCTCCGGCGGTGCCACCGTGTAGGTGACGGTCTCTCCGGCCGATGTGTCAGCGGTGACCTCGGCCTCGAGCTGCGTCGTCCCGTGGAACGACGACTGCCGGTTGACGACGCGGTCGCCGTTCCACGGCAGTACGTCGATCACGTCGACGTCCCGGATCGGCGTCGCGTCGGTGTTCCGATACGACAGGTCCCACACGAGGGCGTCGCCGGCGACGACGATCGGGGCTCGAGCGGTCTTCTCCACCCCGATCCCGGCAGTGGACACGATCTGCACGCCGCGGATGGCGTCTCGGAGCGCCGCCGGCGACACGTCACCCGGTGAGGCGATCGCGGCGACGTTGTCGATCGGCCCCGGGAGTGCGAGCCGGGACACCTCGGCGGTGTACGTGATCGGCGGGATCACGGTGTTCGGGACGACGTTCAGCGTCCACGTCAGCCGTTGCTGTTCCTGGCCGTCCTGCCCGACGATGATCTCGCTCGACGCGGGTTCGATTGAGGCGGTGTCGGGCACGAGCCGCGTGTACGGCGGGAGGTCGTCTGTCACGGTGACCTGCCGCGCGCTGCCACCGGGCGTCGAGTTCGTCAGTGTCGGGTACAGCGCGAAGTCGACCGTGTTCCCGGCCGTGACGAACGCGGTCTGGTCGGGTGTGTTCTCCGCGGTGGTGCCGGGGTCGATGACCTTCTTCGTGATCCTCGCCTTGTCCTGCGTGATGATCACACTGTCCGCGAAGCCGCCGGCGCCGTTGCTGGGGTTGCTCCCGTCGTGCAGCCACGCGCCGTCGCCCGTGGTGCCGAAGTTCGCGTGGCCGAAGTCGATCGCGCGGGTGTTGTTCGGCGCCGGCTGCACGGTGAGGAACGTGAAGATGTTCCCCTCTAGCCCGCCCGCGAGGTTCCCGACCACGCGAGCTTTCCCGACTGCCGCGACGCCGCCCGGTACGTCCTCCGGTGATGAGTACCACGGCCCGTCGACGTCGTCGCACGTCTGCTTCTGCCCCACAGCCGGGTCCGTGAACCCGCCAGCGGCGTACTCGACCCGCTGCCCCGTCCAACCACCGTTGCTGTAGGCATACGGCCGCGACGCGGCCCCCTGCCACCGGCTGATCACGGCGTAGCGGTTGTCCCACGTGTCGCACACGATCGCCGAGGTGTACCCCTGCACGCCCGGATTCGTGATGTTCACCTGGGAACGGATCTGCTTGCCCGGCGTCACGTACGGATCGCCCTGCTTCGCCGAGCCGGGAACCCCGTTGTACGGGGCGGCGTCGTTGACCTGACCGAGGTACTTGAATCCGCCGCCCGGGAGGAAGTTCGACACGTTCCGGTCGACGGAGTTGTTCACGGTCGGCTCGGCGTAGTTGCTCGCCCCGCTGATCGTGGTCGTCTGCAGCGGCGTGAACGTGTTCCGTGCGATGAACGATGCCGTGCCGGTCGGCTGGGGGATCCAGATCGAGATGTACCCGACGATGACGTACGGCTTTACGCCGCCGTCGATCGGCCCGCCCGAAGCGTTCCGGTCGGGAATCCCGTCCGCTCCTGCGAAGGAGGTGTCGGTGCCCGTGATCGTGACCTGGATGGGAGTGCCGGGGCCTCCGGGCTGCGTGCACGAGAACGTTCCCGAGTCCCGCACCGCCGTTCCGTTCCCGCCGGACCCACCGGGCAGTCCCTGGAAGATGCCCCGCTGGTTCTGCCCGCACGCCGGCAGTCCGTTGTAGGGGAACAACACCGCTGGTGACGGGTCACCGCCGTACATCTGGGAGACGTCGTCGGTGAACGCGAACGTCCCGGTCGATTGCTCCGCGCCGAGCAGCCCTTCCCCGGCGACGGGCGGCGCCCAGTTGACCGCGATCGGGTACCGGAGCACGATGCCGTCGGTCGTGCCGTCCGGCCCCGGCGTGTTCGGGAAGGCGCCGATCCTCGTGACGTTCTTCGACAGGTCGTACCGCGCCGCAGCGGACACCGTCGTCACCGGCGAACTCACCGGGGCCGGGGCGTTGTCGGCGTCGTCCGCGGTCACCGTTCCGGTGACCTGGATCGCGTCGCCGTTCGCGGCGGTCCCCTCCACGCGCAGCACCACCGGCACCGCGGTCACCTGACCGGACGGCAGATCACCGATGTTGCACGTCAACACCTGCCCGGAGACCCCGGAGCCCGCGCCGCTGCACTGGCTCGGCAGCGGCGTCACCCACGACGTGTTCGCAGGCGCGGTCACCGTGAACGTCTCATTGGTCGACGCTCCCGCGTTCGAGGACACTTCCACCCGGTAGGTGATCGAGTCCCGGGTCCGGACAATCCCGTTCGTCCCGTTCGCATCCCCGCCGGGTTCATCGGTCGGGGTATACGCCCCTCCCCCGTCCTCGGTGACACTGATCGCCATCGCGACCGTCGCAGCGGACGCAGGCGTCGCCGCGAACATCGCTCCCGCCAGGCCGAGCAGCGCACCCGCTACTCCAAGCGTTCTCCAACGACGCACGTTCGATCCCACGCTGATCCCCTGTCTGAGCGGGCCCGCTCACGCGAACACCAGTCGGCTGCACGGCAGTGAGCACCCCGTCTTCCACGCATAGCTATCACGTATCCGCGAGAGTCGTCGCGGAAGTGCGGGATTCGGATCCTGCCGCGATGAGCACGGTCGCCGCGCGGGTGTAGTACTTCGTGGACTGCGACGTGCGGTCGAGGAACGTCATCGGGTGGGAGATGAGGCGCGTCCGCGCACCATGCGCCCACTCGTCGAGCGTCGCACGCTGCTGCAGGTCGAGCGTCCTGCAGTGCGGGCACTGCGGATCGAACCAGAGGTCGACCCGGTCGGCGCCGTCGCCGAGCATGATGGTGCCGGCCGCTGGGTCCCACGCGCTCGTCGTCGTCAAGTGTCTCGGATCGGGGATTGAACGTCAGGGCTGGGGGCGCAGGCGGAGAGCGAAGTTGCGACGGTGAAGACGACAGCGGTTGTGAAGGCGCGGTGGGTGAAGCGGGTCATGAGTGATGTCCTTCCGTTCGGGGGTCGTGGCGGCGGTCAGGTGCGGGAGCTGAGACGACTGGCGAGCTGCGACACGCACCAGGCGACCGCATCGATGGCGAGGAAGGGTCCGCTGGCTTCGCGGCTCGCTGCATCCCGGTGTGGTGCGCGGCGGTGGCTGCTTGCCGAAGGGGACGGTGAGCGGGAGCCCGACGCCGTGCTGGTCGGTCTTCGAGCCGGCCACCTGGAGGCGGAGGTCATGCCCTGTGACGGTGACGTCGTCGACGTTGAGGGCAGAGACGTTGCTGCGGCGAAGGGCCGAGGCGTACCCGATCAGGATCGCAGCGGTGTCGCGTGCAGCCTTCGCACCGGCAGGCCACGTATTGTGACTCATCGTCCCGATGAGGTGACGGATGTCGGCAGTCAGCAGCGGCCACTTCATGCCGACGGTCGCGTCCCCGGCGTGTCGGATGCCCGCCATGACGCGGTGCACGCGGTCGGATGCCGTGGGGGAGTCGTAGCCGGCATCGCGATGCGAGGCGGCGAATCGCCGCAAGCTTCCTACCGATGCTGGTCGGCTTGTAACGGGCACGACCGTCCGCGCGTACTTGCGCAGCGAGGTGCGTGATGTAGAGCGCGACGGTTTCTGCGGACGCCGGCAGCGGCGGCAGGCTCATCATCCGGCACCAGGCGGAGAAGTCGCGCTGGCCGGCGGCGTAGAGCTCACGCGTCCTGGGGGACCGCGCCTCCGCCTCGTGCCGATCAGCGCGCGCATGGAGAACGTCCAGCAGAGGCGCGAAGTCGACGTCAGGCGTCGCTCCCGCCCGCTCCAGGCTCCCAAGGTGCATCCGTGCATTTTGCCCGTTCCAGCAGACACCGCGCGCGGTGCATAGGGACAGGTATGAGCACCGAACGTGAAGCCCGCACCACGCTCGAGGACGCCATCCTGCGTGCGGCACAGCCTGCTACCGCAGGCGCCCCCTGCCCGGTCGTGACCGTGTCCGACGTCCGGGCGATGGACGCATGCGTCGACGCTCGCGCCGCCGCCGCGCTCCTGAACGCCCTGGAGCGCCGCCGGGTGGTGGTGCGCGTCACGAAGGGCATGCTCGAAGGAATCGTGCAGTGGCCGCGTCGGTCCAGAGCGCGGACGGGGTGGGTCTCCGGCGCCGCACTCGAAGCTGTGCAGGCGCGTCTCCAGCTCCGGCTCGAGTCAGCCAGCACCTTCGCTGCCGCGGTGAACCCCGTGGCCGGCAACTCCGATCAGCATCGCCTTCGAGAGCGAGCCGAGCAGACCGTCCTCGCTCGACACCGGGACGAGGTCGACGCCGAGTACACCAGGCTCCTCGCCCCGTCTCAGTTCTGACCAGGACCGCTCAAGCCGCTTCGCGGTCGGCGCGAACCAGAAAACGCACCTTCAGCCCGGCGTCGCCGTCGGGAACGATGATGAGCGCCTTCGCGCCGATCTCGTGCGCGAGCTGCCGCTCCACGATCGTGTTGTACGCGAGCATCTCGCGTTGCTTCCGCCCGGCACTGAACCTCGCGGTCACGAGCGCCAGGTCCGGCACGGAACGATGCGGGAACGGTTCAACGGACGGTGCAGCGCCTCGACGCGGACGGGGAGGCTTCCCGGTGATCGCGTCGGCCCACACCTTCGCCCAACGCTCCGGATCCGGGATCTCCGCAACAGGCGCGTTCACAGGTTCACCGCCCGCTGTCGCGAGTTCATCAGCTGCGCATCGACGCCGGTGCGGCGCGTGACATCACGGTGACGAGCCGCCCGCCGCACCATAGCCGCCGGGTGATGGAGCAGCCGATCGAGAACGTCGCCAGGCAACGCCGGATTGCCGACCAAGGTCATCCCGACCACCGTCCGCCGGCCGAAGCGGTGGTGCAGGATGCGCAGATCGTTCGCCGACCTGCCGGTGTCGTGCGCTGCAGCGATGGAGTCTTCGCCGGCGATCGCGTCGGCTGAGATGTGGCGCACCTTCCGGCTCGCCCGTACCGCGGCAAGCTGGCGTCGCACCAGTAAGTCCTGTTCGGCTGCAGCCTCGACGAGCAGCAGCATCTCGTCGGACGTGGCGGGGTTCTCGAGCACCGCTCGGACGATGAGCGTGCCGTGGACTCGCCAGAGCGCCTGCAGCAGCGCGTCGTCGGTAGCCGTGCGGGCGATCTTCCTCGCCTCGGCAACGCCCGCGCCGGGCACGAGCGCTTCCGTCGTACGGTCTGGGGCAGTGGGGAACGCCTCGACCTCGTCGAAGGCGGCCACGGTCTGCGTGATCTCGCTCATGACTCTTCCTATGCACCGCGTCGGTGATCCACCGCCACCGTCACTCGGCGGCCGTCGCGGTCGGCTCGTTCGAGGCCATACGGTGCGCTCGGAGCCATGAGCACGCATCATCAAGGTCGTGCACGAGGTTCGGGAAGACCCGCAACGGTCGGGCGTAGATCTGCCTCGTGGACTCCGGGTAGACGATGCCCGATCGGATACCTGCCGGGGTTCGAACGAGTCGAGGATCCAGGACTGCGACCATGCCGCTGTCGCTGGTGGAACGGATCAACCGGCCGACGGCCTGCTTCTCGAGGAGCGCAGCATCGGCTGCGTACACGAGACGGTCCGCCACCCACTTGTCGGACTGCAGCCGCTCCTGAATTGCTTCGACGCGGGCGTCGTCGGCCGGGTTCGAGGGTGAGCGCGGGATCCGATCGAGGACGACCAGCGAACAGGTCTGTCCTGGCGCGTCGACGCCGGTCATGAGGCTGCGGGTACCGACGAGCACGCTCGCGGTGTCGTCGCGCCAGCGCTGCAGCAGCGATGCCGGCGTCGCGCCGTCCCATTGCGAGAACACTTCGATTGCGGGGTCGAGGCTCTCGCGGAGGGCGTCGACGTAGAGCTTGCCCGCGCTACTGGTCGCGGACAGAATCAGCGCTGACCCTCCGCGCGCCGAGACCAGGTCGACGATCTGCCGAGCCGCCCAGTCCGCGTGCAGGGCCGTGTCGAACTTCACCTTGCCGTAGCGGTCGCTCGTTAGCGCTGGTACGTCGACCGGAGCGGTGCGCTCGGTTACCGCGGGGATGAACAACCGGGACTGCGCGAACGCGCCCTCGAAGGGGCTGGGGTACTCGGTAACGGGCACATCGCAGCCCACTTCGAACTGGAAGCTGTCCTGCAACGACGCCGACATGAGGATGACGCCGAGCGGCTTCGGCTCGTCGCCATCGCTCATCGCGGGACGCTCGAAGAGGTTCCGTCGGATCATGCCGGACACCTCGATCGGTGCGACCTCCGCGCTGGTCCACCGCTGCTTGACGTTCGGGCGGTCGTCCGCCTGCACCCACCGGGCCTGACCGACGCGGTGCTCGCGGACCGCCTCCACGGCGGAATGCAGTTCTTCGGCACGCTCGAACGCTCGCGCTGCGGCGATCATCGTCGTCACGACGGGCGACTTCGAAGCGTTCCGAACCAGCCCTGGAACTTGGCCGATCCACGACTCGAGGACGTCACCGATCGATTCGATCGGGTCGTCCCAGCGCGCGAGCCGGACCGGCTTGCCGCCGCGGTCGAGCTGGGCGGCGAGAATCTGCTCCAGCCGGTCGGCGATCGCCGGTCCTGCCAGCGCCCAGGAGGTAGCGCCGGAGCCCGATGCGACGCGCTCGACCATGCGGATGAGGGAGTGAACGCTGCGGCCGGAGACCTCCGCGGCGCCGCGGTCGCGCACTTCGCCGGCAAGGGCATGCGCTTCGTCGATGACGATGTTGTCGAACTCGCCGACGGTGGCACCGCCGTTGACGACGGGCATCCCCGTCGTAGCCTGGATCGCAAGCAGGGTGTGGTTCGTGACGATGATGTCTGCTTCCGCGGCAAGGTCGCGGGCGAGGGCTACCTTCGGGCGGTAGGGGGTGTCATCCTGGTCGGCCGCTTGCGTCTTCGAGCTCGCGGAGACGAGCGCCCACTCGGCCGCGCTGTGGTCGCCGCTGTACGCGTGGCGGCATCCTGATGCGTCGTCGTCGTCGTACTGGGAGAGCGACCAGTCGACCAGCGCGACGAGCCGCTCCAGTTCGACGTCGCTGCCGTCGAGGAGCGGCGGAGTGCTGGTGGCTTTCGCGATACCGTCGCGGAGCGACTGGATGTCCCACGACTCGTCAGTGCCGGCGAGGAGGTTCGCGGTGTCGAAGAGCCGGAGGGGGTCGACGTAATTGCCGATGCCCATGTGTGCGGCGACGCTGATCGGCGCGACGCCGAGGCGCTCGCATGCGCGGCTCATGGTGGGGCCGTCCTTGTCGACGATCTGCTGCAGCAGCGACAGCGACTCGGTCGCGATGATGGTGCGCTCGTTGTGGGCTCGGGCGCGGTGGGCCGCTGCGGCGAGGGCGATCGCCGACTTGCCGGAGCCGGTGGGGAGGGAGCCAGCGAAGTGCTTCTTCGTAGCCAGCGCCTCCGCGGCCGCAGTGAAGGCGGCCGACTGTCCCGTTCGCGGCGTCGAGTGCTGTAGACCGGTGGCTTCCTGCACGTAGGCGCGCAGGAACTGCTCCGGCTCGGGGGTCGATAGGACGTCGTCGCCGGGGCGTGCGCTCGGCGCGGTCAGGATCAGTTCGCTCACGATCATCCCTATGCACCGCGAGGTGATGGAAGCGCGCAAGAGGCCCTGGAAGGGTTGCAGCCAGAAAATTTTCTGGTCTGACAGATTCCTCGCCGAGAAGTTAATCTTGCTCTGATCGGGCCTTTTCTGCCTGAGCCAGAAAACCGAGAAATTTCTGAACCATCAGCCTTCTATACACACGTGTGCGTACACGATCCACAATCCATCCATACACATGCATGGATGGATCACGGACTCGCTCATACACACACATACATACATTTCAGAAAATAATTTGGTTTTGTGGTTGTAGAGCCGAAGAGGCGCGGAGTGACGGGGAAGTGAGCCGACCAGGTTTTCCAGACTTGATCTGGCCGGACCACGAAAAGTCTGGCGCGGCCAGATCCCCGCTCCGCCCGAACGTCTCATCTCGCCCTCCACGCAGCCGATGCGACCGGTCGTCACAGGGTTGACGGCAGGAGCCGAATAGGGCTCCGCGTGACCCCGGAGGATGAGATGACCACCGACAACGACTTCCCGCTCGACGAGCAGGCCGAAGCTGCCGACACCGACCACCTCGAGCAGAACCTCGACGACGACCCCGACCGCGACCAGGCCGACCTGCACGACGCCGACGAGGACGACCGGCACGGCGCCGGCGACGACAGCCGCCGGACCGGCGCCCGCGGCGCGAACGTCAAGCAGATCGCCAAGCGCAGCATCGAGAAGTACCTCGAGGTCAACGCCGCCACCGAGTCGGACCGCCGCGCTGCCGCTCTCGTCCTCGGCACGCCGTCCCGCACCGACGCCGCCGACATCACCATCGCCGTCGTCGCCGCACAACGCGCGAACCTGCGTCTACTCGACCGCACCGACGCCATCGCTGACGCGGACGACCCCTTCGACGCGATGGCCGTCGTCATGGCGCTGGAACCGGCCGACATCCGCCGAACCTGGGACCTCCTGCACGAGCTCGACGCGCTCAGTGACCGCTGGCCGGGCGGAGCAGCCACCGCGGCGAAGACCATCGCCCGGGCCGTGCACGCTGACAGCGGCGCCGTCCTCGCCGGCACCGCGCGTATCCGCGCTCTCCTCCGGAAGTGACCGTCGATGCGCGCCCGCTGCCAATCGTGGCGGTTCATCGGCGGAGACATCCCCGAAGACCGTCACCTCCCCGTCGGATCTGACCACGCCGCATGGCGCCCCTGCCGCGCCCACGTCGACGACGGCCAGATCCGTTGCCGCGACTGCACGACGTCACTGCTGACCTGCCCGAACAGCAAGATCCGATCCGCACTCGCCAACGAACCGGCCGCAGAGACCTGGGTGCTCGAGGTGCTCGCGACCGACGGCGACGCCGTCGTGGTCGCCATCGCCCGCGGGCGCCTCGAACTGCGAACCCGAACCGCGGCGCCCACGAGCGCGGCCGCCACGGCGCCCATGCCGGTCTCCGGCCACAACCCCTGGAGCTGAAGGAGCCCCCGTGGTCCGTAAGAACACCCCTGCCCCCGACGCCTGGTCCGGGCCCGCGCAGGAGGACGCGCTCACCGAGAACCTCGCCGCGCCAGTCATCCGGCACTCCGCGAAGAGCAGGCGGACGAAGGTCCGCCTACTGAAGGCGAACCTCATCCTAATCCCGCCGCTGCTCGGCGCCTGCCTGCTGGTCACCGTCGGCAACGCTCAAGCCGAACCCCCGCGGCAGCAGACCGTGTCGTCCGTCACCGTGAACTCCTCAGCAGGCAAGGCGGCGGCCATGACCGCGATCAACCGCTGGCTCTCCCGAGACCCAAGCCCGCTACCGGGCGGACGTGTGCTCGGGTGGGACGGGTACACGTCGTCGAAGGTCGCCAGCACGAAGACCAGCTCCGGCGGCACGATCGAGATCCACCGGTTCACTCTCGCCGCTGAGAGGGGTGAGGATGTCGTGCTCTACGACAGCACCGTCGAGGTGACGGTGTTGAAGAACGGCATCGCATCGGTCCCCAGCTCCCCGACGCTGCTGCCACGCCTCGACGGGACCGATTCGACGACGACGAGCACGGACGTCTGGCCCGGGTGGACGACCGCTACCGCCACCGAAGCGATCGACTCGGCAGTCTCCGCATGGGCGGAAGCGTTCACCTCCGGCGACCCCGACGCGCTCCGGCTCGCGATCGGCGACAAGAGCGCCAAGCGCGGCTACATCCCATTCTCCGGAGTGAACGCCGGCAACGTCCGCGCCACGTCGGTGGCGTACAAGGCCGCCCCTGATGCACCAGCATCGGACAAGCCCGGCACGGTGATCGCTCGCGTGGAGTTCAGCCTCCTCTGGCAGGGCCACGGCGTCAAGGACGCGCAGGCACCAGCAGCGTCCTACGACGTCCTGATCGTCGACGCCGCCTCCGCATCCCCGCGGATCGTCGCGTGGGGAGGTCCGGGGTCCGGGCCGTCGCTGAAGCCCTACCAGAACGCTGTCCGCGCGTCGCTGGTCGGAACGAAGAACGACGTCGACGAAGCCGACAGCTTCAACGACGACGAGCAGGAGAGTTCCCGATGAAGAAGCAGCCGCAGCAGCGGGAGATGCCGACCCGCCCCCTCCTCGAGACGCAGTCGAGGAAGCCGCTGTCCCGAGGCCGCGTCCCCGGACACGGCGGCGCCCTCTGGGCGTATCGCACCATCCCGCTCGCGCCGATCCGAGACGTCCGCGAGCCACGCGACATGCTGATCCCGGGCGATCGGATCCTCCAGGGGTTCCGGGAGATGAGCGACCTCACCAGGCTCGGAGTGGGCAACAACCGTCAGGCGGCGAAGCGAAACTACCGGTCGTTCCACCTCGAGCTCGTCGACATCCCCGAGCCCTTCCGACCCGCCCCGGGTTCCGCAGTCACCTACCTCGACCAGCAGTTCCGCGGCCATGTCGTGCCCCGCCGCATCGCGACACTCGGGGTGCAGCTGATCCCCGGCATCACGAAGGGGTCGCTCTCCACCATGCTGGCTGCGGTGGCGGACTCGCTCCTGGAATCGACCGCGCCGGCATCCGACTACGACGCCGACTTCAAGCTCGTCGACGAAGCGTTCGACCGCTGCGGGCTGCCGCCGATCACGGCGGAGGAGTACCGCTACCTGAACTCGTGGTGGAACCGCGGCCGCTCCGCAGCCACCCCACACATCGCGCACGCCGATCACCTGCACACCTTCCGGACGATGCAGGCTGTCCGTCAGCAGACCGGCAACAGCTACGACGACTGTGACGCCTGGCCGCCGAGCCCGGCGTGGGGCGGTGACGCGGACCGCGTCGACGTCACCTTCGCCGCGGTCGAGGACTTCGACACTGGGTTCGTCTCCATCGGCAGTGACACCATCCGGTGGGCCTGCGACCTGCTCGACGCCGGCGCGCGCATCGTGTCGATCCGCGGCCTCATCGAACCGCCCCGCATCACCCGTCAGCAGCTCGAGCGCGCCAGCCGGAAGGTCGCGCAGAACATCGCCGCCACGGAGCTCTACAAGGGCGCGGGGAAGGCCGAGCACCTCGAACGTCACCAGGAGCTCCAGCGCACCGCCGACAACTACGCCGTCGCTCGTCGCGATGCTCCGCCGACGCTGGTCGATAGCACCGTCACCGTCGGCTTCGAAGGGATGATCCCCGACGTTTCCACCATCGGTGGGAATCTGATCCTCAGCCCGATGACGGACCGCCAAGCTGCCGCCTGGCTGGACACCCAGCTCTGCTCCAGCATCCGCGCCAACCCGCACCAGCACGACCTTCCCGCTACGCTCGTCGCGTACGCAGGGATCCCCGACCTCTCCATTGTCGGCGACACCAAGGGCAAGCTCGCCCTCATCGGCTTCACCGAACGCGACAACCAGCCGGCGTACATCTCCTCGGCTGGCGCCGCCGACGCCGACACCTTGCCGATCGCCGCGATCCTCGCCGCCACCGGCAGTGGCAAGTCGCAGTTGCTGCAGTGGTTGGCCTGGCAATGGTCCGATCTCGGCGTGGACCAGTTTGTCCTCGACATGAAGGAGGGGTCCGACATGTCGCCTCTCTTCAGTCAGCTGCCGGCGGAGAAGTACCGCGAGTACTCGATGGACGACGTGCTCGGCAACGACGGAGGCCTCGATCCGGTGCGGATCGTCCCCGATCCGAACACCGGGGTCAGCTTGGCCAGCTCCGTGTTGCGGAACGTGAACCCGTGGGAGTCGCACAGCGCCCGAGATCTCGCGATGACGCCGGTCACGAACGCCATCATGTGGGGTGTCCGAAACGGCGCACGAGCGACCGGACAAGCGATCCGGCTCGCCGAGGACGCCGGCGTCGTCGACCCGGCGCTGACGAAGCCGCTCTGGCAGTTCCTCGACACGTACGTCACGGCCAGGACGCTCATCGGCAGCAACCCCGGCGAGGCGAGCTTCACCGGGTTCAACGGACTCACCTACGTCAAGGTCGGCAACGCCACCCTGCAGCTGCCGCAGACGACCAGCTTCGACATTAACGACGCCGAACCGACCGTTCGGATCTCCACCACGATCGTCCGCATGATGATCCGCGGATCCGTGATGGCCCTTGCGGGGCGCTCAGGCGTCGTGCACCTCGACGAGGCGTGGATGGCCGAGCTTGCCGCGAAGTCCGAGCTGCAGGCTGTCGGGCGCCTCGCGCGGCAGAAGGACGTCCTCCTCACCATCTACAACCAGACCCCGTCGGGCCCCCTGGCGACCGGTCTGAACAACTACACGAGCCGCACCTTCAACGGGTTCATCAAGGACGAAGACGAAGCCGAAGCTGGAGCCAAGTTCGCCGGCATCACCAGCCCCGACATCGTCGAACGTATCCAGGCGAAGAAGGGCACGGCCCCGCACATGGGGGCGCTCTTCCGCACCACGCCAAGTGGAGCGACCGTCGTGGATCGCGGCGCGATCATGTACTACACCGACCTCGAGAATCGGTTCGCGCCAGTCGAAGTCGTGCTCCCCGAGGAGTTCCTGAAGAAGGCGGGGACTCGTCCGGAGCAGATCCGTGCCCGCGCACGAGCCGCCGAAGCCGCCGCGGCCGCAGCAGAGCACGGCGCTGCAGCCACAGTCGCCAAGCCGATCGTCACGACGGCTGCTATTCCCCCGGTGGTGCCCGCGCCCTAGCTGTAGTTCCCTGTGAGGTTGTGAACGCGTTGTGCTGGTGTTGATCCGTTGAGGCTGGTGTGGGGTCGGTGGTGATTGTAATGATGCAGCCACCGCGGGTAG
>Ga0265780_10003924_pt1 | contig 19361 bp, 15 predicted proteins | sample P1T30metagenome_FD_192432 | JGI IMG/M metagenome (GOLD analysis project Ga0265780, IMG submission 192432) | Plant litter microbial communities from East Loma Ridge, Irvine, California - P1 T30 | ecosystem: Environmental > Terrestrial > Plant litter > Unclassified | place: USA: California...
GTCGACAGTTTATGGCAAAGCCCCAACAATCGGGCGAGTCTCGTGGACGCAGAATTTCTCACGGTTCATGCTTGGTTCTGACGCACTCGCAAGGCAAACTCGTCCAGTCAGCTCCAAGCCGCGCCGTTGGGCTGCTCGCTTCGTAGTGGCTGAACCCGCCAAACACCAACATCGGACTAGCCGCGGGTAATTACATTTATGGGGGGCCAGACACGGTATCATCCCTTGGTGGCATAGCATCATAAGCCGTCCCCGCCTCACGTATATGCTAAGTGCAAGGTCAAATCCTCATCATACCTCCCGAGTTGCAGGCATCATCCATCACGTTGAGAAGAGGCGCCCCAATACAAACCTGCAGAAAGCACGTGAACACGTTCGACCGCACCTCACTCCAGAACCTTGTTGAGATGAGAGCCGTCATCAACTGCGCCGCATCGGCTTTCGCCATTCTGGTTGGCCTACCACTTGTGCAAAGTTCATCGTCTGCGCCTGCATGACCTGACACGCAGGAGTCAGTAGATGCCGGTGTCAGCTCAGCAGCACAACCGAACTCCGTGAAGAAGTGGTACAACTCCCGGAAATAGTCATCAAGTTCAGCAGAAGGGTGAACGTACGCAGTAGCTAGATCGATTGGCCATCATCGCTCTCCATGGTTTCACTTCTCCAATATACAACATCCTAGCTGGAAGCTCAAGGCACTAATCACAGTGACTGTACCATCTGACAGATACCGATATGACATGGGTACAGACTGACGCCCATGGTGGTTGCCGGTCGTGGGGTATACGGATTTGCGGATGCCGAGAAACGCCCTGCTCGACTAGGTATTCGAGATGATCGTGGCGCTACCGAAGCGCAAGTCCCCAGCCCGTGGTTTACCTCGTGGCTCGCTAAGTGTACGGGTATTCCCAGTCTTTCGATTCATGATCAGCCCGTGCCGGGCATCGAAACGAGTCTTGGTGCTTCGTATCATACACTTGAGGGCACGTCGTCCATACACTCATTTACAAACGTCCATTCCATACTGCAAATACCGCTACAACGTCACTGTTCCGATGCCGGGCAAGAATGGGTGCAGTCAAGATGTTTAGCCCAAACGATCTACGGCCCACTATCGAAATCACAGCTTTCGTCCTGGTGGCCCTCTCGACAGTAGTGATCGCTATTCGGTTCGTTTTCTATACTCATTGTTCTACCCTTGTCCCATTGTGCTCATCAATATTAGGTTCTACGTGCGAGGATGGATCATCAGAAAGGTTAATCTAAGTGACTACTTAATGGCAACGGCATTAGTAAGTTGAAACCAAGTTGTGAACTGTCATATACTAATCGACCGTGGGTCTTCACTTGGGGGCTTTGCGCCTGCAACCATTATCAGTTCTTATTTGGTTCCGGGGTCGATTACAACCCAGGCGTCAGATCAAAGGTGAGAATAAGTGTTTTGAAGTATCGGACGTGCTACAGCAACATGCTAAGCAAACCACAAGGTCAAAGCAGAGCAGTCGAAATTGGACCGCTACGCTTTAGGTGCTGTGGCAACATGTAAGTAGCTGTGCTGGCAAATACAAGATCATCCTGACGGTTGGAAGGGTACGCATACCATATCGGTTATCAGTTCATAATGGGTCTCATCAAGCTCTCAATACTCGTCTGTAAGTACAATCCTTGACTATGTCGTCCAAATGCACGTCAATCTAATCCCTACACTTCCAGTCTACCTCGGCTTTGCAACCCAACGAACCTTTCGAAGACTAGTCCAGATATCGATCGTCATCGTCACCGCTGTTACGATCATCTTGATCTTTATTATCGCCTTTCAATGTCCCAAGAAGCCCTCTGTCGCTTTCGGCGCTGCTATATTGCGAGACAGGGGCTCCGTCTACTGTCTCGATTTAAGGATCATTCTCTACTGGCAAGCAGGCTGGAGTATCGCATCCGACGTCGTCATACTACTTCTTCCGATGCCACTTCTGTTTTCACTGCGCATGCGAACAGCCAAACGCCTATCAGTCATAGCCGTGTTTGCTGTGAGTCTTCTCATTCCCATAGCATCTGCAGTACGGCTTTGCGGGCTGAATCTTTGGGCAAACAGCGGATTGCATGCTCGATACTACGGCGGATACATCATCTTCTGGTAAGCAGCGCTTGTAAAGGATGTAGATCTGAGCCAGCTACTGATCGCACTCTAGGTCCCAAGTCGAGATCAACACAGCCATCACCTGCGCATCAGCACCATCCATCCAACCTCTCTTCAAACGCATCTTGAACCGAATACTCGGCTTCCGTCAATCCCGCAGCCCTTACTATTATTACGGGGCGCGCAGCTCGCTTCCCGGACTACCTGCCGTGGAATTCGACAGAGACTTGCGATTCCGTAGAGACAGCATTAGTACCCTGGAGATGCCCACGCGGGCCTGTTGTCCAGCCAAGGAAGTTGCAGATGACGGAGTTCGGGACCGAATTGCTATTGTTCATCCTGCGGAAGAGGAAGAGCTCAGGGCGCGTATTCGTGCGCTTACAAGTCCGACGCCTGTGTTTGTTCGGCCTGTATCGCTGACTTCTGGACTGACAGTTCCTGACTCCAGTGTGCCGGCAATACCACCAGAAAATCCGCAGAGCTCTATGGGCTGATCTGAGGCAGCATTCCAGACCTCTTAATTTTACGCCTGCAGAATCAGCTACGTGCAGAAATCTTCAAGGCCAGATCTCAAAGCAGGCGCGCAACCATGGAGTTCTTACGCCCTGCCCAGCCATGCAATACAAGCCAAGACCGGATTTCATCGCTTAACTGCCAGCGACCAACACCGCTCTCGTGGGCGAACCTAGTCTTCGGCTGAGATAAGCCGCCCCAGAACGTGGAGTTCAGTGTAACCATCGGTTACGCGATTAGTATTCGACACAGACTGATTTGTCGATACTGTGATTATACCCCCGCGTCTAGGGGCATGTGCTTGGGACGAGGGGGGAATCGATATTCCTCATCCGTTGTATGGGGACGACAAGGGAGAAGGCGTCCAGATGAGAAACAGCCTTTGGGCCTTACATGCTGCTAGGGGGAGGAGACGCATGCGTCGGTACTGCTGCATGCTTTTGTGTGTCACGCATCATTCCAAATCGTGGCGCCGGCTCGAAGTCCGGTCATCGCGTAGACTGCAGGCGGCGTCGCGTCGCGTCGCGCTCGAGCTGGGCACTGATGGGTGGGTGGGGGAGGCGGAAGGGAGGTGGTGGAGGTCTCAAATGTCGATGGCGCCGACTTGGGGAATAGAGGCTTGATCATTGAGATTGTACCTGAGCATACGGTATGCTATCGATAGCTTTGATGATGATGCCGACTTAACCCCGATGACGCACCTATCGCCGAGCTACAGCTCTAGACCCACCTTCCTCAACGGTTCAGCCTCCTGTCTTCCTTCCCACCAGCTCTACAAGTCGGCGTTCAAACAAAAGCCCTACATCGCCGTCTCATCAAAGCTCCTCGCCGTCTTCGACGATGCGGCTCTGGTCCTGACTAACTCCAGATGGGGGAATTCTCGCGGCGGCTATGCTTTACCCAGGGACCCTGCATATACATTTCATGAGAAGGGTCTAGCGTCAAACCACGCTTCGATCTGACACTTATCGCACCACCAACAATCCACATCACAACATCCCTCAATGTCACGGTGATACTAACAGATACATTCATTAATGCGGATTGCTAGTAACGATCGCGATTTGGGAGTTTCCCTTTTCGAATGCGCGGCTGTGGGGCTGCCGCTGCTTTTTGCTGCTTTGGATGGGTGGCAAAAGGTACCGATGCTCGCGGTTTGGATCGGAGGATGTGTTTATAGACGGCGGAGTGGAGATCGTGGGGTCCTCACGGATTGCGCGGTGCTTGGGGTTTTGTATGCCTGGTTGGCGAGAGAGAAATTGGTTGCGACTGTGTTGAAGAGTTGGAATGATTGGAGGGGCTGGGCTGAAGGGTTGCCTGGTACATATGCCGTTTTCAGCGTCGCAATACCGCTAGCTATCCTCGCGATTTCTCTATGGCGCAGTCTTCGCAGCAACGAGGATCCAATTGCGAACACGCCTGATATCAGTCGATGGAGATCTGATGTGGAAACGCCAAAGCCAAAGATCTTCCCGTGCCAAACGTCGCATGCTCGAATCTTTCCGAAGCGTCATGCTTTCGCATACTCATACCTTCAGTGCGGATTTCCCATCGTTCCAAGCGGAGCTAAATACCAGGGGATAGAGTTCGCAAGCGGAGATGACCAGACTTTGGGTAAATGGTGGTTGCGGATAAGAGCGGAGGATTATCTGGAACGAGGTGGCGGCGCGTCCGGATTCTACTGGAAACTGAGGTCGTACTTGCGGGCTCAGCATGTTGAAGATGCGGAATGGGAGTATGCCTACCTGGTGACGGCACCGCGCTTCTTGGGCTACGCATTCAATCCGGTTTCGTTCTGGTATATCTACGATCGCGAACATCAGCTTGTGAAGATGATACTCGAAGTCAACAACACATTCGGAGAAAGACGCATGTATCTGCTTGACGGCTCGAGCCCTGCCAGTCCGCCGCGCACATCTGATTCTGAACAAACGTCTGGATCCGAAGAACACGGACCGCAGATACCTATTCGGGCGAAGTCGAAATTTACCGATGTATGGATGAAAGATTTCCATGTTTCGCCGTTCAACTCTCGAAAAGGTTCGTATACGCTGAAGGCCCAAAACCCATTCCCTTCTGTGCATTACGAGAACCCTCTGATCGACAATACGATTACCCTCAAATCTTCGAAGGACCATGGGAAGCTTGTAGCTCGTCTCTTCTCTACTGGAAAGGCCATTGACCCGGATCAATTGGGTTTCCTCGGAACTCTGCGGTTCATCCTGAGCTGGTGGTGGGTAGGCTTCGTAACGTTCCCGCGCATCGTCAGAGAAGCTGGCAAGATCTTTTTCAAGAGGAAGTTGCACGTGTGGTTCCGGCCGGAGGTGCTAACGTCGAGCGTTGGTCGGTCTCCCACTTCCGCTGAGATGTAAGTACGCGTGAGGCATTACCCGAATGTAACTAACAATCCCAGAACACTCTACAAAGTATTCAGAAACTACCTACACGTACTCGTAAACCAAACCGAAGTAGACTTTTGCATCACGTTCAAGGCGTCGGTTCCCAACATCCCCACCGATAAGATCGCTACGACACACGTCCCTGGTCGAAACCGGCCATACAAGAACATCGAGATCCGTGTGCTTACGCCAGCTTTCTACTCGCGACTCATCCACTACACCTACATATCCGAGGCTATCGATCGCGAATGCATCTTCACCGACGAACGGAACAGGACATTATGGCTGTGCCGTCCCCAGCTCCTACCTCTGCTACTCTCAGAACGCTCGTCGATACGCCTCAAAGACGAGAACACGCCACCAGTCCGAAGAAGCTATCTCGATGAGCTGAGATGGTGGTTGCTCAAGAAGTTAAGGTGCCCACCCGCCGACCCTGCATACTCAGTCACGCCGCAAAATTCCGCGGTCAATGTAGATGATATCCGCGCCAGGCCATTCTCTGAGCTGGATAGATATGTCCGGGGTTACTTCGGGCAGCAGTACGCTTGTGAGTACCGGAGGACCGTTACCAAGCTTTTCTTGGCACAGCGCTTTTGTTTTGGGTTTACAGAGATAGTTGGGCTTGTGGATTTGGTGATCAGGATCTTGCTGTGTTATGTTGCTGCTCGGCAGCTGATGAGTTGGGGTGGCTCGACACCGGGATTGCTATCAGCTGAATGTCTAGAAGGTTTGGTGATGAGGAGGGATTGGTCGGCATGCTCCAATGCGCTTGCGATGGATTACTGGGGTTGGTGGTCATTGGTGAAGAGCATGTTGGCGGTGTACTCGTGTCACATGTATGAATCCTTGAAGGGTTACAGATGAAACATAGATCACTCTCCTCTTTAACTACAATTCAACTAGTCAACATACTTCCCGAATAACGGTGATGCACATGGCGGTACAACGCCCAGCCACGAGCATTTGCCGGGATCGTCACTGCTGCCGAGCGAGCCTTATCCGAGATATTCCAGACGCAACAATGACACCACTCACGTGTTTTCCGAGACAAAAGCGCCCTAAACAGCGAAGATGCCTGCTTGTGAAAGTCGCAGATCAATAGCGGTCCAGGCCTTTTCCGGACAGGATCAACCGAGGTAAAACCCGCGCGACGCTAGCGAACACGCGACCCCAGATTTTGGCGTGCGTCTTCACATGCACCAGAAAACCAGTAAGCGGAGGCACAAAACATCGACATGTGAAGCTGCAGCATACTGTCGCGTGTCATGCCGAACAGCATCTCCAGTGCATCGAGATGGGAACTGTGATATAGGAGTAGGATGATAACGAAGGATGCAGCTCTGTCCAAACCGAGTTGACCCAAGACCATTGGCAAACGTCATCCCCGTCACGGTTCCGCTGGTCCCCCATCCCCACCCCGATCTACACTGGTCAGCCTTCCAAAACGTCAATTCCCCTTGGGCCGAGGGCAACGCGACATAACGCTCGAGCAAGTGCATGGCCAGCGCTAGACGTTGTTGCCAGCTTCCGAGGATGCAGCAGTCGGGCCAATGGTGCGTCCAGCCGGTCGTCCCCGAGCTCACTTGGGGTGCTGTGCTAGCCGTGCTGGTGTGAGGGTGCTGATGCTATGGTTATAAGACGCTTGGCTTTCCCCCCAAGGTTCCTGGCTGCGTAGACCGAGGCTAGAGTGCGTGTGGTGTCATTGCTGGTCATCTTTATCAAAGAACGAGCTTTCCCTCTTGCTTTTTGTTCACATTTCTTCATACACACATCTGTCGCGTCAGGAACACCTAGCTTTTTTATTGTTGTTACACATCTTACACATCATTCATCATGGCGAACATTGACGCCGAGGACGCGCAGTTCCAGAAGGAAGTTCAGGAAGTTAAGCAGTGGTGGACGGACTCAAGATGGAGGTATACGAGGAGGCCGTTTACTGCTGAGGATATCGTTTCGAAGAGAGGTAACCTTAAGATCACCTACCCAAGCAATCACCAGTCGAAGAAACTCTGGGAGATTGTGGAAGGACGCTTCAAGGTATGGTAGTCATGCTACACTTCAAGCTTCAAGCTAACAATATGTAGAACAACGACGTCAGCTACACATACGGATGTCTTGACCCTGTCATGGTCACACAGATGGCGAAGTATCTAGACACTGTTTATGTTTCTGGATGGCAAGCATCCTCAACAGCTTCATCGACCGACGAGCCAGGTCCTGATCTCGCGGATTACCCCTACGTAAGTCACAGAAATGAACGGTGATGGATAAAGGAAGCTAACGAACAAAAGACAACCGTCCCCAACAAAGTTGGCCACCTATTCATGGCACAGCTTTTCCACGACCGAAAGCAACGCGAAGAACGCCTGACCACCGCGAAGGCCGACCGTGCGAAAGTCGCCAGCGTAGACTACCTACGACCGATTATCGCGGATGCCGATACTGGACATGGAGGTTTGACAGCTATCATGAAGCTCACAAAGCTGTTCATTGAGAAGGGCGCGGCTGGTATACATATCGAGGATCAAGCACCGGGAACAAAGAAGTGCGGACATATGGCTGGAAAGGTGTTGGTTCCGATCAGCGAGCATATCAACCGTCTGGTCGCTATCAGGGCGCAGGCGGATATTATGGGTAAGATGATGCATTACAACTATCAGTCTGACATAGGCTAACATTCGAATGACAGGAACCGACCTACTTGCCGTTGCCAGAACCGACTCAGAAGCCGCCACCCTGATCACTTCTACCATCGACCCACGCGACCACCACTACATTCTAGGCTGCACAAACCCTGCCCTCCAGCCTCTGGGCGAGCTCATGTACGCCGCGGAACAAGCCGGCAAGACAGGCGCGGAGCTCCAAGCAATCGAAGATGCATGGACGAAGGAGGCCAACCTCAAACTATACCACGAGGCCGTAATCGACACGATAAACGCCGGTGTACATGTTGACAAGCAAAGCATGATCAACGAGTTCATGGAAAAGAGCAAGGGCAAGAGCAACTCAGAAGCTCGCGCCATCGCCGCAGGCCTGACCGGCGTAGATGTGTACTTCAACTGGGACGCCGCAAGGACGCGCGAGGGCTACTACAGGTACCAAGGCGGTTGTCAAACCGCCATCAACCGCGCTATTGCATACGCGCCCTACTGCGACATGATCTGGATGGAGTCAAAGCTGCCCGACTTCGCGCAAGCGAAAGAATTTGCTGATGGCGTCCATGCCGTGTGGCCCGAGCAGAAGTACGTCTTCTTCCACCCGTTTCCTCTCACACACACACTAACAACTCCAACAGACTAGCATACAACCTCTCCCCCTCCTTCAACTGGAAAGCTGCCATGCCCCGCGACGAGCAAGAAACCTACATCCAGCGCCTGGCCAAGCTGGGTTACTGCTGGCAGTTCATCACGCTTGCTGGTCTGCACCAGAGCGCGCTCATGGCCGACACGTTCTCGAAGGCGTATGCGAAGCAGGGTATGCGTGCGTACGGCGAGATTATCCAGGAGCCGGAAGCGGAGAACAAGGTTGATGTGCTTACGCATCAGAAGTGGAGTGGCGCGAATTATGTGGATAATTTGCTGAAGATGGTGTCGGGTGGTGTTAGTTCTACGGCGGCTATGGGCAAGGGTGTTACGGAGGATCAGTTTAAGTGAAGGGGTGTTGTGGGGGTTCATTAAGACGAAGCTTTTATATCTCAGATTTCTGGGTTACTCAACATCTTGATCTGGTTCTAGTACCTCCATCTCATGGTATCGCGATCCGAGCGATTTACATCTCAGACTGCTGGGCTACTCAACATCTTGATCTGGTTCTAGCACCCCCATCTCATGGTATCGCGATCCGAGCGATTCACAATCTCTGACGTTCACACCAGACTTGTTGATAAGGAGTATGGTGATTCCAAAGACTTGCCACTGTGGAGACAATGCTATCACTGCGCCGGTGAATGCACGTTATGTCTACCATACAGGCTCCTATCACTTAATTCACGTTTGTTTCCTCTGTGGATTCCAAAATCATCTTTCACAGCTCCAATGTCAAAGCTTTTCGCCTAACAAATGCGCAGGCTCACTATTCCACTCTACATTGAACACTGTGAAGGTTCCATCACCCTTTGAGTTGCTTATACCTTAGCGCCGCAACAATGCTGTCCTGAGTTGTGCAAAAACGGCACTTTGTCTGGTTCTCTTCGCCGCATCAGACCTGTGTTCACCAAGCAGCAGTTGAGAATTTAGACTTGAATCTACTACACCATGTCAGCGCAGAAAGAAATCGCAGGACCAGCAGAAGCTCCCGCAAACCCCACATCCTCATCATCTAAAAAAGAACGCAGCGACATGGCCCAACGTATCAAAAACGACAGAGAAAAGCAATGCCAATCGTACGGTCCACAAGTCTTCGAAGATGCTAGGGCTTTCGAAGCCTCCCTGGACAACGGAATACTCTTCACCCGCGCGTTCTTCGAAAAAGCAGCAGAGCAAGTCGAGATAGTTCGTAAAGGCGATCCAAACATGCCATTGATGTTTTTACCGCGTGTACTAGGTAGTGGACGAGTGGAGAAGCGTGTCCCACCGTGTGCCTCGCCCGCGGTCAGCCTGAGTTTCAGCGGAAGCGGAGTCTTCATGGGTGCTTCTGACACGATGCGCCCAGCGTATCACATCAGGACTCCCAACCACCAGGATACTAAGTACGACTTTAGTGATACCAGGGCGCTGAAGCCCAATGACCTTCAGAATACATATCAGCAGGCGAGCCCGCGTTGCTCTACATCCGAGGAGTACAACGGAATCCCGAAAGTCCTCGAGACAAGTCTGCTACAAAGTAGGTTCTGGGTCAGTGTACGAGAGCAGCTCGACGCTCTCACCGTAAAAGTCGACAACATTGTTTGCGTAGCGCTCGGAACCATACACGGAACAGAGGAGGAAGGCAGAAAGGAAGATACTTCAGCTACACAGCACGTCCTCGCCTGCACCATCTCGACCTACCTATCGCAGCGATACGCCGCCTCTTCTACCACGTCTTCCACACCAACGCCTATTCCAATAGTAGCTCGCGACACGGCCTATAAACGCGAAGATATGGTCATGCTTTCTCAGTGCAACCCTCCAATTACGGTGGTATCAGAGCCATACCAATACCTCTCCATCGCGCCCTCTACGCTCTTACTAAGCCTCTACCAGCCCGCTTTTCTACCGGTCTTCCAGGTCGCTGCGGACATGTGTTTTCCGACAAGTCCCGCGGCAATCATCACTGCAGAGATAATGAGCCATCCGTGGCATAAGGAGGGGAAGATCATGGCGCTCGATACTTGGACCCCGCGAGTTGGACGGATGCTGGAGTGTATGAATGCGACGTGGCTGGGTCGGGAGTTTGCAGATGATTGTCCGACGCCAGATGGCGAGGGAAGGTTCGAAAATTCTTGCGACCTCATCGATGATTGGGGAAAGGGCTTGACGTTTTATGCGCGGAAAGAGTAGGCTCTTCGTTGCTGTGTCGGCGTGCTTTTTGGACCTCTCCTATTGGATTGTGTCCTTTCCCCTGATTGTTGCGAGGGTTGTAGTAGACTTGTCTTGTTCCGACGCTGTTTGTCTTGTTGTATATCAATGATACACATGAACTGTAACGCGGGCGCTTACTCATAATTTCAATGTTAAGCAATCAATTAAAGAGCTCAGAGTTGTTCGTATAGTGAGGTGAGGATCATCGCTTTTGGGCCCAGGAGCTGCTATCAAACGCTTGTTAAGGTTCTCAGCCAGCCATGATATGGCCGGGAGCTGCCCAATAGGCCATGGTGTCGCCAAGAGGAGGACAACATGGTGCTCTGAGATATATATGCCATCGGTTCCCTTTTCATCTCCTGCATCTCTTTCATATGCATCGATTGTCGCGACAGATCTTTTGCCGTTTTCTTTTTATTCCGAGATGATTGCTCTTGTAGAGCCCTGAGCTGGTCTCGTTATCTCTCCAGCTATCGGCTGCTCCGTGCGCCAGGCACAAGCTCCCCGTTTTCAGGGACCTCGGCGCCGCATGCCGTGCTATCGGCCGTCAATCTCGACACCCGAAATGACCTGCCCAGATCGCACGAAGCGGGGTTCCTGAAGGAAGAGGCGACGATGACAAACCTCACGAGGGCTTTTGAGTGTTCCGCGATACACCGTGGATCCTAAACGGCCACAGAACGGGTCTCATGCGGGTCGCGCAGCCGGACATGGCCACCTTCCTAATGAGCATCCATCCGGCTTTCTTGGCGAGCGTGATCTTGCCTCCGCCGGCATCCACCCGCATGAGTTCTCTCTCCAATTGCGCTGCGGAAACCTCGCAATTGAGCGCCACTATCAGGCGTGCCCAGACGCCGCCCAGGACTCGACCGGAATGAAGCAGGCATTGGCGCGGCTTGTCTTTACCAGCTGCTTGATCAAGCATGAAGAGTGGAGAAGCCATGGGCGAATGATAGGAGCTTGTTCATATTGAGCTGCTTGGCAGACAGGGCGTTGATTGCGAGTCCACGCGATGGCCGCAGAATTGGTTGACGGAACAGGTCCACGGAATCTGTGCATGGCGACGCATGCACGACCTGACGATCGCTGCAACAGAGATCTATAAAGGGCACGTTCCGCACTCCAGAGAGAGGACACGCCGCAGCTTGCTTCTACCATCTCAAACACTCGAGATAGAGCAGATTTGTCAATATGAGGGTTACTCTCGGTCTCGCTGCGCTCGCCGTTGGTGCTGCAGCCGTCCCTACGGCGGAAATCAGGCAACGCCAGGATGGTCACAATGCCAAGCCATGCCCCAAGAAGCCTCTGGTCACGAAGGTATGAACTTCAACCCCCAACAGTCGCGTTGAAACTATGCTAATGATCATTGTAGGCAGCTCTCCAGAAGGACATCACCATCAAGAAGTTGATGAGGGGTGCTCAGCAGCTTGAGGACTTTGCCTACAGCTACCCAGCCCGTAACAGGATCATGGGAGGAGAGGCTCACAATGACACCGTCAACTGGCTGAAGAACGAGCTCGAGTCTACTTCATACTACGATGTCACGCTCCAGCCTTTCTCCAACTATGTCATGCTGAACGGCACGCTCAACAAGTTCACCATCGACGGACGTATGATCAACTCCACGATTCTTGAGTACTCAGCCTCTACCGATGGGCTCGTCACCGCACCCATCGTTCCCGTCAACAACCTCGGTTGCGAGGCGTCTGACTTTCCCGCGGAAGTATCCGGCAGCATCGCACTCATCTCGCGCGGTGAATGTGAGTTTGGACTGAAGTCTGCTCTTGCTGGAAGCGCTGGCGCCGTAGCTGCTATCATCTACAACAACGTTGCTGGCACTATCAGCGCAACTCTTGGCCCCCCTCCCCGCCCGGAGGGTGACTACGTTGCGAGTGTTACTCTGTCTCAGGCAGAGGGCCAGGCAATCATTTCCAAGGTCGCAGGCGGTGCTACTGTCACCGGCGAGTTGGACGTTTTGACCGACGTCCAAATCATCACCACGAACAACGTCCTTGCTACCAGCAAGTGCGGTGACAAGGACAACCAGCTTTGGCTTGGTGCTCACACTGACTCTGTTGGTGCTGGCCCTGGAATCAACGACGATGGCTCGGGAACCGTTGCCATCCTGAACGTCGCTAAGTCGCTTGCTAAGTACAACGTCAAGAACGCTGTTAGCTTCGGCTTCTGGTCTGGCGAGGAGTCCGGTCTTCTCGGCTCCACCTTCTTCGTCGAGAGCCTGTCTCCTGCGGCAGCTCTCGACATCCGCGCATACCTCAACTTCGACATGATTGCGTCTCCCAACTACGTCCACCAGATCTACGACGGTGACGGCAGCGCATACGGTCTGAGCGGACCCGCTGGAAGCGACCAGATTGAGACTTTCTTCGAGGGTTACTTCAAGGATCTCAACATCTCCAGCAACGCTACCGAGTTTAACGGCCGTTCCGACTATGGTCCTTTCCTTGATGCCAACATCCCCGCAGGTGGTACCACCACTGGTGCTGATGAAGTCAAGACCGTCGAGGAACAGGCTATCTGGGGTGGTGTTGCAGGAGAGATCCTTGACCAGAACTACCACCAGGCTGCCGACAATGTAACCAACCTCAACGAGGGAGCTTGGCTCCTACACTCTCGCGGTATTGCTGCTGCGGTTGCCAACTACGCCACCTCGTGGGAGGGCTTCCCAGCCCGTGTGCCCGTCAACGGCACCGCGAAGAGGAGCGTACGTGAGCCTCACGTTCACAGGGGCGTCAAGGGCGCGAAGGTCACTTTGAGCCTGTTGTAAGCTTGCAGTAACGCAGCTTTGTATATAGTCAACAATGATAATGTCAACGACCACATGGATAATACACTTCGATCACACATCTACTTTGTCTTGACACACGTGTAGCTGGTCACGTTTTGACGCGACCAAAGTATCTGACAAGCTACAACATCAAATTTCGCATGAAAAAACGGAACATAGACGTCAGCTTTGTAGTGTTGTCTTACTCCCGCGCTGAGCCTCATCCTCATGTCAGCCGCCGGACCTGCACAGCCCCCACAGCCATGTCAATCGGCTAAGCGGCTCGCGAAAGCTCCTAACCGCGACACCGCCGCTGAGCCGCACGCGTGTGGAAATGAGGCTTATTGCGATCAGCTGAAGTGCAGATAATGGGAGCCTACTTTTGGTTTAGACGTATATGTATCGCGTTTGGGACGCGTTCGTGTGGGTTGTTGATTCTTGGGCCTTGACTGTCAACAACGATTTCCAAACACCTGCATATCTACCAGCGCGACGATACCAATCGGTGGACTAACAGAAGCTTTCACTGCTGTGCAGACTCCCGATCTTTTGAGAGTCTGAGATAATCGCCATCCCGCGCGTGTTTCGGGCGTCAACGACGTGACAAAACAAAGGGTTGCCTGAACGAGGCTGTGCCCACCGCGCGACACTTTTGATCACCGCGCCTCCAGGACATATACACGCATCACGCCGCAACTTTCTGGTCCTTCGTCCCTCCAGCTCTCACAACCTTAAGACCTTAAGGAACCTCCGTTGGAAAAAAACCAAAAGATCAAGAACAGGGATGATAGAAATCATGGACCACAACAGCCCATGCTACGAGCCCTTCCCAGCCCTAGATTCCGCCCCCACAACCCCACAACACGACCTCGATGCGCCTATACCCTCAACCTCAGATATCGCCACATCAACATCAGAGCCCTTCTCAGTCCACTACGAAGGACCCCTCTACACAGAAATAAACATCCCACTCCCCCGTATCACAACACCACGCACCACATCTCCATCCCCACCAACCCACCCATCACCACCAACCAACTCCTCCGTCTCCTCACCACCGGAAAAACAGCGCGGACGTTCCCGCACACTCTCCTCACTATCCCCGTTCCGGCACCGTAGCTCCTCATCTGCATCTACATCTGCGTCTGTAACGTCGCCAACCTCACCCACATCCCCTTTCTCCAAGACCAGCGACCGGAACAGCGAAGACTGGCCGCGCATCCGCAAAGATGTGGTGAAATCGCGGGAAGTAAACGCGATGATGAATCTGCGACATCATGGTAAAAGGGGGCGGAGCGGCACGATCGATGCGTTGGCGGTTGTGCCTGCGGTTTTGGTGTTGAGTGCGGAACTGTTTACGCCAGGGGGTGAGGAGACAGGGGAGGGGAGGAGGAAGGATAGTGGGGTTGGGAGGTGGGAGGAGGGTATTAGATGATGGGATTGGAGAGGGTGAGGATGGATTATGTATTTGTACTGTAGTACTTTAGCACTCGTGGTATAGGGTGAATGGGGGATATAGAGGCTGAGGGCCGGGGATAATGGATTAGACTACGATTTAGAGGGCTTGGTGTAGATAGAGAAAGCTGGTGTGCTACAGCGTTGTAATAGGTGACGAGCAGAGTGGAAGAATTGCTCTCAACGATTAGGAGAGTGTGTTAGTGAGGAGTGCTTCATAGCCCAGTGTATCATAGATGAACGAATACATCGAATCACAGTCACAGCAACATCCGCACAAGTGAAAGATAACAAGACACCCAACATTCTATTTTGGACCCGGCCATAAAACACACAGAGTCATATGAATACTCAAGTTTTATAAAGAACAACCTCCCCAACGCCAGTCCATGCACGTATGCTCATAATGCAGGTACAGGTATTTGATATACTGCTCCTCAGCAGTCTATAAACATAAAAGCACGATAAAGACACCCCTCATGTCCATATTCCCAATGAGCGCAGTCGACAGAGAGTGTGATCTTTGACAAACCAGCAACTCTATCGACCCAGTTTTTCTTTCCTACTTTTCGCAAGTGTACTCCGTGACAGAATCTGAGCGTAGCATAGCGGGGCAGATAGCACGGTCTCCCAAGAAACGGATACTACATGAGTACAGGTACTAACTGTAGTCGAACAGCACGCTAATGCTCTCGCCGTGGTGGACGCGTCGAATAGCCTACAGCATGTCAGTATAAGTCTTGAAATCGGTGGATGGGCCTGAATGTACCTCAGCAAACACGTTGCCGACCTCGAGGACCTCCAACTTGGGGCACCGGCTCTTGTGATCCTCCTGGGGCACCGTGTTGGTCACAATGACCTTGTCCAGTGCACTAGCGTTGATGCGCTCGATAGCATCTCCACTCAGGATACCGTGTGTAATGAGCGCAATCACCTGCGTAGCGCCCTCCTTTTTCAGGAGTTTTGCCGCGCGGGTAATGGTGTTGGATGTATCCGCCAAGTCGTCGACCAAGATAGTTGTGCGCTCCCGAACGTCTCCCACCAACATCATGGTCGCGTTCTGTCGGTCGTTGATCTGGGTGGGGCGGCGCTCCTTGTGGATAAGCGCAAAGGGCATGCCGAGGGCGTCGGCAATGGCGGTCGCGCGCTTCGCACCTCCAGCGTCGGGAGAAACTACCACAGCTTGTTGGTAATTCGGGATGTTGAACTGGATGTATTTGCGGAGGAGATGGCGGCCGTACAAGTTGTCCACGGGGATGTCAAAGAAGCCCTGGTATTGGGGATCTAGGAGTTTGTTAGCTCAGCCATCTCAGGTCCTCCAAGATGGTACATACCGTGGAGATCCATCGTGATAACGTGGTCGGCGCCAGCGCAAGTCAGAAGGTCCGCAATAAGGGTACCGGCCTGAGCAACCCATTGGCGGTATCCAACCTGGGGCTCGAAAGCAGGAGGCTTCGTAGTTGTAGGCGCGCGCGTGATGCCGGGTGTTGGAGCAACTGAGCCGTTGGTGCCGTTGGCTCCATGGTCACCATTGAAGTATGCGCCCTTGTCGGATTTACCGGAACTGCTCGAGTCGAGCGTCTCGGTGCGCTTGATGCCATTCTGCTTGACCGGGCTTGTAGGATCGGTGCGGCCGCCGTTGCGCTCGTCGAGCTTCATCCTACTGAGCTGGTGGTGCAGCGCGGCCGAGCCATTGGTGAGACCTGCGCTTTCCGCCTGCCCAGGGAAGGGCGTCTGAGGTCGCGAATCGAACGTGTACGTGCCGGTCCTCGAGCGCGTGCCAGGCACCTTGGAGAGGGGCGCGCCGGTCTTGTTGTAGGGAATGTCCGACTGGCGCGAGTAGGGGAAGAGAGGCAGGACGGCGGTGATGCGCTTGGCCGAGGCGGTGCGGCAGGCCGAAATGGTAATGAGAAGTCTGGAGGACGGTCAGGCACTTCACTCAACTACACCATGAGGATGGGCCTACTCCATCAGATGGTCGTTGACTGCGCGCAACACGAGACATTAGCGGGGTTCTTCACATATCGCAGAGCACGCGGGCGTCGTGTTCCGTCCCAAGTGCGCTGCAGTACCACTGCGGCTAGGAATGCGCGCGCGACCTGCACGAGGGCTTCGTACCTTTACCGCCGCCGGACTGGATGATGAAGACATCCTTTCCTCGTACACTCTCCTCGATCTCGACACGCGTCTCACCACCCTTGAACTTGTCGAGGAGCACCTTGGCCTTGGGTATGCCGAGGTGGTTGCAGATGGTCCTATCGCCCAGTTAGTCACAGCCATGGCCCGCTTCTCGGCGCGTCGACTTACTCGGTGAGCTGCGGGTGGGAGCTGCCGCCCAGGACCACAATGTTCCTCATGTTGACGGCTGGTGGAGGTGGTGGGGTCGTGTGCTAACTTCGCGGCGGGCAGTATAGCAAGAGGAGGTTAGTGAAGGAAGGAGGGCCTTCGCGGAGAAATTCCTCTTATCGATAATGGAAAAGATTTAGTTCCAGGTTACTTTAAGGTTCCGCCCTGGTAATGCTTGGGTGGAGCAGTCGCAGCTCAGGCAGCTCAGGAATTGGGCAGCATGGTGAAAGATGGATGTCTGTCGTCACGGGCCAGAGAGGTTTTCGCTTCCTTCGGCTGTTGCACTTTTTCTGCCGAGCCCATGTCGCCATCCAACGCACCTCAAAGCTTCTAGAGCGCGGCATGGCTGCAGTCTGCACGGCATACATACCATAGTGAGCACACCGGATGAATGACTCGGCCTGCACGCCAGCTACTTCCGCGTTGTTGCGCAGGAGAGCGCAGCTATGGCGCTTCACCTGCAGCGGCTGGCGGTCAGTAATCGCGCCATCCTCAGTGGTTGCAGTTCGCGTCAGTGGACCAAGGGAAGGGTCCGTTAGCGCCTGCCGAAGTCGCTCTCTCACGTGCCTTCCTACCTGACTTTCTGGGAAGGAAGGATACACCATCCCTTGGTCTTAACGTTACATTCCAGAAATCCTACATAAGTCTAGTTCACCGGCTCATGGCACGTCGTACAGTCCTGCAGTTATCACCGAATGCGGCATCTTGCGCCCTTGATGTGCCTTCGAACAGACAATGCGGATAAGCGTGCGGTATTATATTACATTAGAGGTTTTAGTCTAAGTGCCATGAAGCGGTTCGTCTACAAGGGGTATATGCTAGTCGTCGTTTCATCCATCATGTCTTCTACTCGTTCAACTTGGTTCTCGCTCTTCGATCTCTCGCACTTCTTCCTCCCCCCGCGGTGTGCCCAGCCACTCCACCCTGGGTCGACGCACTCCCTCGTCGACTTCCTGTAGCACCACTGACAAGACTCGATGTCGGACTGTAGGGTCTCCTGTGCGCGCTCGACATGCTGCTATCCCGCGTTCCGCTCATCGAAAGGACAAGATGCGCGCGCGAAGGTGGTGAGATAGGATGGTCGTTGACGTAGAAACCACCAGTTCCATCTTGGGTAATCGTAGGCGGGGCCGAGACGAGCTTGTTGCGTTGCTGCGCGTGATCTGGAGAGACTGGCCGCGCATTGACTTCCTCAACAAGCCCTGGTTCTAGGTCGATGTCTACAACACCGTCTTTACTGGTACGTAGTACTGCGGGCGCGAAGTCATGAGACTGGATGGCTTCCTGGAGTAGATCCTTCTCTGCGAAATCAGACCTGTCGCTAATAGCAGGCGATTTGGTTTGGTCTTTCGTGATGTTTGAAGCAACCATGGTCATGCTCTGCGTCATCTTGCTTCCGTTACTGTTGTTCGGAGATCGTCTGACTCCTGTGCGTGCGGCCGTTGTCGCGGACTGATGTTGAAGAAGTTGTGCCGTTTTGCGACCTCCAGCTGTACGAGCAGAGTGATAGGTCCATGGGGGAGGGTTCGTGTCATCGAAATTACCCATGTCAAACAGTTCCCTCAATATTGTCCATGTGAACGGTAGATTGGCAACAAGGATGGCTGTGGAGGATTCTCGGACGTACCAGTAGATCCACGTTGATTTGTAAGGATTGCTGAAGGAGTAGTAGCTGTTCATAATGCTCGCAGCCACGACAAAGATACCGAGAGAGAAGATCCCGCAGAGTATAAGCTTTCTCTTCATGGGTAGCAAGGATCGGATGAGCATCTGCAATGCAATACATAGCATGATCAAATCCGAGGATATGTTGAAGACAGCTTTGGTGATCCGGTGGTGTACCAAGGCGTTGCACTGGAAGGAAGTAGTCGGCACTGCGTAGTATGCAGAAAAGGGTCGACACCAGGCTGAGAAGTAGAGGACCTCTATAACGACGAATCCAAGTGCCGTATATGCGGCGAGCAGTTTGATGGCGATGTTCTCTTTCTGAAGCGCCGTCCGTGTTATGCGATGGTACATGATCAAAAGACATGCTTTGCAGGCCCAGATCACGGCGATATGCATCTGTTCTACAACGACCACGAGCTTGCTTCCGAACCGCCGTCTCGACAATTCTTCCATAGTCAGTGCGCTGAAGTCGAAATTCTCCGGTTCCAGGTTCGACTGGACTTTCAGCCACCGATTCGCGAGCACAATCATAACGGTGTAGGCGGCGGTGACGAAGAGGC
>Ga0265780_10003925_pt1 | contig 19359 bp, 26 predicted proteins | sample P1T30metagenome_FD_192432 | JGI IMG/M metagenome (GOLD analysis project Ga0265780, IMG submission 192432) | Plant litter microbial communities from East Loma Ridge, Irvine, California - P1 T30 | ecosystem: Environmental > Terrestrial > Plant litter > Unclassified | place: USA: California...
GTATGGAAGAGGCTCTATTGGATTTACTTCCCGGTGCGCCAGTCTATCATCTAGGGTTATATCGGTATGTCCTCCCCTCTTTTCATCTACACCTCATCTTACCTCGGCTTCACCCCTCTGTTTGTTCCCAAAACCCATCTGTCTCTCCTTCAACGCCTCTGATCCGCATGCGATCCCTCGCTCCCCAACTTGACTGACTCGCTCCGCTTGCCGCTCGCCAGCCGCTAATGACCAGAGACCCAATCTCCCTCCAAGCAATAGAATATTACTCCCGCCTCCCCCAAACCATCAACGTAGATAGGATCTTTATCCTAGATCCGATGGTGGCTACTGGAAATACAGCACTTGCAGCGATGAAAATGATGAAAGAGTGGGGATTGGGTATGGATAAAGTCTGTTTCTTGGGGATTATTGGGAGTCGGAAAGCTTTAGAGGGATTGGAGGGGAAGTATCCTGATGTTCATGTGAGTAATCTTGAGTAAGCGAAGCTATCGACCGGGGAATAAGAGCGATACGACGAAGATTGACTATCGGGGAAGAAGCTCGGAAGGTGGGGAGAATGAAGTGACTGGCCATAAGGGAGAGAATAGACAGGAGTGGGAAATGGCGCTGATACCAGTTCTACTTCGCTGCAGTCGACGAGGAATTGACAGATCAAGGCTACGTGATCCCAGGATGCGGAGATGTAGGGGATAGGTTATACAATTCCATCAAGTAGGGGTAAGGCTCGAGTATCAGCATTGGGTTGTAACATGTCATGAAATGCATAAAGTCTGTGAGTTACGAGGGAAAGACGGGCTAGAAGATGGTACCATCACTTTCTATTTCAATAGGAGGGCCGCCGTTCGTTCTCTTCTCTGCTGCTATGAGTCGACCGCATTTCCAGGTAGCGCTTTCTAGGACTTGGGGGAGAGTGAAGTTGAAATCTAATCTGGTCCTGAGGCCAGCGGCGATCTTGTCCCTGTTCATCAGCAATTCTCCTCGCTTTAAGGTCCATATAATGACGATGTGAGGTAGAATAAGAGTAATCTTGACAAGGACAGAACGAAGACGTACAAGGCAATAACGGTAATAGCCCTCCATTCGATCACAGTCTGGGAAGACGGCGAGAACTTGTATATCCCCTCATTCTCGGAGATAGCTTCCGATTTGGCTTTATCCGTCAAAGTCAATAGTCCCAAGTCGACAAGTAGTCCACCATTTCGATACTCCGGCAATCCTACCATCAGTCACATCCCCAAATGTACTGGACATACCGGTCATGACGTCCGTACCCCTGATCTCCCACCCTAATATCTTCTGCATAGGTTCGAGAAGGGAGTAAGTAAGCCATTGGGAAAGTTTATGGAATGGGACACTACCATCAGCCACACCTTTTGTTTTGACATACATCTGTTGCTCCCCCTCCCCTGGAAGGGTATGACAAGGCCAAGCATCTCCTAGTGATACTCCATCTAATTGAGTCCTTGAGGCAGGCCAGACGGGGCCGAAACCATCCATCACAATCGACCAGATCTTGCTCAATTCCACTCCTTCCCCGGAAGGTTTTAGGTAGTCCATCATCAGCTAATCCCCGGCTGCAAGCGTACCTAGCATATTCCCAGGTCTTTTGGTACTGGTGCCGAAGAATTGTGGACTAGCCTCTAGAGCGTCCGCTAGGCGAAATAGCAGCCCACATCGACCTTCCAGTCCCGACATTGGATTCTCGGTGGATACTTGGAACGCAGTCGATAACTTCTCCAACGTCAAGCCCCGAAGACCGACCGCTAGACATCAGTACCATTCAAGTCTGGAAAAAGTAGCTTACCGGTAACTTGATAAGGTGCCTCAGTATCATCAGAGAACAATCCATCAAGATACATCTCCAGACTAGCCACTGCTAATCCTTCACTCCTCCTGACATTCTCGCCAGACTTGGTAGTATACGACCAACTATTTCCTGCTCCCGCTGTCTTGTCAGCACCGTGGTATGAAGTGACATACCATCAACAAGGACTGAGACCACAAACAAGTCGATCAATCTCTTAGCGATTTCCAAGGAAGGAATGCCTTCGTTCTTCCACCCTGCTAAGATGGGTTTGAGAAGGTCTGGGGTTTTGGGGGTTGTGAAATGTCTCCAGCGAGAGTGGGGTTGGATCTAGAGTCAGCCTCATGCCCTGCCCTTCGAAATTAGCATACCGAAGCATAGTCCGTTCCATAGTCTTTCTGCTCGTCAGCGAGTCCTTGACTAAGTTGCGGATAGCTGGCTCACGTTGATGGCCTTGGCACAGACGTCAATAATCGCGTCATACCGCCCTTCATCCAGCTTGAAGTGGTCCACTTTCCCCTCTTGTGCCAACTTGTATACCTTCTCACATCTCTCCCTCACACTAGGTAGCTCTCTCAATGCTTGTGCCTTTGACATGATGTTATGTTTGTATCAACTGAATGACTGACACAGATATGAATAGGTAATGAACGGTTATCTCTAAACGAGTTCCGTCCGGCCCGGGTTGATCGGATCACATTTAACCGTTATCATCCAATCCAACCCCACCCTGCGTCACGTCAACACCTCTTCACTTACTCATCTATATCATTACAATGTCATTAGAAGCACCGGTAATACCAGTCGAAGTAGGCAAAGAGGCAGTGGAGACTACAACTAAAGCAGTGGAAGTGGGGGCTGGGGAGACATTGACGGAGGAGATGTTGTATCCCGATAGGGCTATCTTGACTAGTACGCCACCACCTCTCAGACGCGACTGATATCAGCCTATCCCGGTCAGGTAGGTATTAAGCCCATCCCACTTGTATGGGGTGCTCCATCTGCCGAAGAGCGTGGACCAGTCTTGTCGTCTAGACATCCCGATTCGATCAAGAAGAGGAACGCGGTTGGGTGAGTGATTGATACGACTCCAGGCTGAATCGGCTGACGGACAGGGCTCATGGTGGATCGTACTCGGTCTACAGAGCTCTAGCAATCGCAATGAACGCCCTGGATCCAAACCATAAACCAGATTACACCAACACGCACCCACCATTTGAGATCCCCCCCAGTCCAAGCTGGTATCAGAAGGACAAGATCGTCTCGCTGGATCCATGGGGACATATGGCCCAGACCATCTTCAAGTCTGTACGTCCCTCTTTCCTCTTCTTGATCTATGTCCTCCATGGTCCATGTCTGAAGGCGTCAACAGAACTGATATACAGCATATCGATGCCGGCCTAGATGTAAAACCAACAATCTCATGCACCAAAGCTCATATCAAAATGACTGAACTCGACCTCGCCAATTCCACAGGATCAATCGAAGTAGACGGAAAGATTGTAACTAAATCACAAATCCTACCCGCTTTCCCCAACAACGATCCGGGAATAGAAGTGAATACGTATAAAGCTGCCATAGAGCCTGTATGGCATTTACCGGGTTTAGCAAAGAGGTTTGAAGTTTCAGAGGAGCTTCTCAGGAGGGCTCTCTTTGAAGGTATGTCTTTCCTTTTCTATGTCTCGAATAAGATTAAGGGGAGAAAGGGCTCATGAGTAGAAACGGGGGGAATGTATCCTGAACTTCTCACTCGACGGGATCTCGAGACTTTCCTTCCTCCAATCGGTGGACAGACGGTTTATATTTTTGGGAATCCCGCATTCCTTAGAGATCCGACGAAAGAATTGACAGTGAGGGTACATGACGAATGTAATGGTTCGGACGTATTGTACGTGATATCTCGTTCTCCTCCCTACCTCAGCCCTTTTGCCAATACTTATCCCTGCTTCAGATGACATTCATCCGACGGGCGCTGATGTACAGTGGTTCTGATATATGTACATGCCGCCCTTACCTCATATACGGAATCGAAGAAGCAGTCAAGTGCGCTCAGAGGGGTGGAGTAGGATTGATTGTCTATTTCAGGAAAGAGGGAAGAGCTCTCGGAGAGGTCACCAAATGTACGTGTCCTGTCCTCCTTCCTTCCTTGAAACCGATTCTCTCCCTATCATCCACGCCTTCCACCCGGATCTCTCTCCCTCTCCGCATCACATCCTTTCCCCTATCCGCTTCTCCTCAAACATCGACCCCCCGCTTCCTCACACTCCGCTCGAGCAACGCTAATGCCAGACCTGGTATACAACTCTCGTAAACGAGGCGGTGATTCCGCAGACCGATATTTCAAAGCTACAGAAATGATTGCCGGAGTCAAGGATATGAGATTCCAAGCAATTATGCCTGATACATTACATTGGCTGGGAGTTCAGAAGATTGATAATATGATTTCAATGGTCAGTTCCTTCCTCCACTCTTTCACTTGTATCGACAACTTGATATCAACAGCGAAAGCTGATATACAGTCTGACATGAAATATAACGCGATCGTGGATTCTGGAATCCCAATTTTGAAACGCTACGATATCCCAGATCACCTAATTCCACCAGTATGTCCCCTCTTTCCCATTTTCACCTTTTGCTCTTCTCCGTTTACCTCGAGTCTATTACTGCTCGAGTTGTCTATCATCTATCAATCTTCACCTTCAAACTTTGCATCCAGAGAGCTGATGAACAGGATTCACAAGTCGAGATCGATGCCAAGATCGCTGCTGGGTACTTTGGTGGTGCGAAGGATGTTAAAGCTGAGGACTTACACCTGACAGTTGGAAGGGCATGGGAAGATCTTGAGCATTAGTCCAGCAAAGCACCAAATAGTTGTAGTTTTGAATGCATGGTTGTAAGTAAGCCCTGATCTCGCTCCCAAAGAAGCAAAAGCGCGCCGAGAGCAGCGCGAAAGCCTCACCGCGAGCAAGACAGTGACATGGGGCAAAAAGGTGTAAGAGAGATTCGAACTCCCGCCTGCGAACAGAATTGATATTTGTTGAACTTAGTTCTAATCAATCTCCTTAGACCACTCGGACATCACACCATGTTTCCGAACTTTTGTGCTGAAATATCAACCACACCATAGCTGGCAATTGCGTGAGAGTGGAACTGCGACCCAGCGGTCTTTCTCTCCCCCCATGACCTCAATCGCTAAAACCAATATGGGCTCAGGCCACGTAGCTGACTGTTTGTTATCATCTTACATTTGACATCGTCGGCTAGATACGTGTGAAACACAAAAGCTCAAATATGGCTCAGAAAGCTAGAAAGCTGAAGAAGCGCGACCTCCACTTTCACGACTAGGTACGAGATCAATTGATTCAGTTACCCTCTACGTCTCCCAAGTGACACAAGTCAGCAAGATGGTCCGGATCCCGAAGATTCGCGACTGGCTTCGTGAGTCGCTTTTTGGTCTCGCGAAATTGTCGATGAGAGAAGCTGATAACAAGTGGACGAAGCAGAAGGTTTCCTACTTGAACACGCATTAATCTCCCCACCTCGAACATGGCCTCCTTTACCTACGACCCAAGCGGACAGGATCGCGCAAGGGAGAAAGAAAATGGATTGGGAGGGGGAAGTGAGGGATAATCCTTATGATCCTACCCCACTCCCTCATATGCATGGAGGCGGGGCGGATGGGGACGAGAATAAAGAGAGATGTGTGATTTGCTTGATGGCGCTTAGGGATCGGACTATTGTTGGGGTCTGTGGACATGAGTTCTGTGTATGTGTTCTTACTACTCTACAGATTATGAGAGCCACATTCATTCTCTACTCTCGAGATGGTGGTCGCTAACTGTTAGTTTGAATGTATAGGGGTATGGGCAAATCAATCTCGTAAATGCCCATTATGTTCAGCCGAAATGGCTCCTTTCCTGCTACACGACCTAGATAGTAGTGTACCTACCAAAGTGAGTCTCTTTCCAATCCACTGACGATACGTTCCATTCTACGAACAAGTGAGACAGGAGCTGACAGCAGTTCTACCTTCCACCTTTACCCCAATTGAAGCTCCCTTCCACCTCACGAGCCGGCCCATCAAGACAGACTATTGGGAGATGGCAGAAACATCGTCAAGATATGGATGAATTAGATTATCAAGTGGAAAGGAGGATTGAGATATACAAAAATGAATTATTCGTCAAGGTACGTTTCTCCATCTTCCTTTTGATAAAGCTGATGATATAGCACATAGGTTCGAATCCAATAACGAAATTTGTACCCAACCCAAATCCTCGTCAGATCTCTGAAGATCCTGCACTTATCCAACGGGCAACCCAATTCCTAAGGAGGGAACTTAGAGTATGGTCGCTAGTTGATGTCGAGGTCTTGACGGGGCATATACTGGTTTTGATCAAGGCTATTGATATTCGATCAGAACCTGCTGTGAGGCTACTTGGGGAACTTCTTGATACGGATGAATACCCAAGGGGGGCCGAACAATTCGCGCATGAGTTGTATTCGTGGTTGAGAAGCCCGTATAAGGATTTAAGGAGGTATGATGAGATTGCTCAGGTGAGTTGAAGTTTTTTAAATTGTCTTTTACTACAATGGAGAGATGGAGAAGCTGATAACAGTATGACAAAGTACCCGACCCCAATAATCGATCACCTAGTCGTAGTCGAAGTAGGAGTAGGAGTAAGAGCAGGAGTCGCTCGATATCCCCTCCTTGCCGATCACTCTCTCCATCTTCTTCTGACCTCGATTCTCGCTCTCGCTCTCGATCCCCAATATCATCAATCTCATCACGCCGTTCACTCTCACCTCCAAGTCCACGTCCACAATTACGACCTCGTTCACGATCACCATCACGACCTAAAAGATGGGATGAACCAGATACATGGCTTGATCCAGAATATGAAGCATACCTCCATGCCAAAGAGAAATCACACCAGGAGAGGATGGAGATTCGACGCCGAATGGCTCAAGAGCGCAGTCATCCTCAGCATGAGCAGAATTCAATGCGATCATGGGGTCAAAATCATAAAGAGTTATTACCTTCGCCATCACCGTCGAATCTGCGAATGGACGAAGATGCCGAGGACCACGTCGCTGAAACTACCGCTTTGACGATCAAGGGAGCAGCTAGGGATACAGCAGAGACGAAACGATTGACTCTGCTAGAGAGATTGGCCAAGGCAAAGGCAGAGGGTCAAGCGAAAATCACACCAGTCGAGACAGGGGAAGGCATCGTCACTACAGAGCCCGATATGAAAGTAGTCAAAGGACGTGGAATACGAGCTCGAATCCAACTTAAAATCAAGTTGGAATCCGAAAAGAAACAATTCCGACATAACGTCAACGAATCAAAAGCCCAAGCACTCCGTCACCTACTCCTAGAATCCAAAGCTAGGCGAGAAGCAGCAGAAACTGATCTAACATTAAAGAGGTTGGATATGATCGATAGGCAACGGGAGGTGAGGAGGAGATTGATGGTTTTGAAGATGATGGCTGCAGAGACGGATCAGGAGAGGAGGGCTAGGGAGTTGAGGGAGAAACTGCTGGCTAGAAAGGCGCTGCTCAAGGCCGAAAGTATGGCGAAAGCTTGATGGATGATGTACTTGACGATTTTACTGTAATATACACTATTCATGGCATTATGCAAATCAAATCATGACGAAATGTCATTTCTACGTATATGTCCTCTACACCCACCCTCCTGGCCCCATGCACCCCTCCTCCACCCCTCCGCTGCTCCTCTGTGCTCCGCTGCGCAGTCCATCGACCGAATCTCGACTAGATCGGTTCGGACTAGCCTAGACGCCCAGCCTCCGCTTCATATCCTCATATACGATCCAACTGACTCCGACAGCCGGTCCGACTTTCAGGATGGAAGGTAGTAGTCCTTTATACAGCCCTCTCCACCCTTCATTCTTCAGGGTTTGCTGAGCGACATCGACGAATCCAGTATAGGTATGTCTATGTCCTGAAGATCCAGCCGCTTGCAGTCGTGTACGTAGTAGATTCACAGCTAGTCATCAGCTCTGTAAGTTGTTTAAAAGAAAAGGGGACGTACGATATACACTAGCAGCTCCAATAGAACCGGATAGAGCCCCGAATGACAATGTAGCCATCACCCCAGGTTCATCGACCTTCATACTCTTACAGTAATACCTCCTCAGCGTCTCATACGTTCCCATATCAATGGCACTATATGGGAACACTCCAACCAATCCAAGTGTTAGACCACGATAATAAGCTCTAACTCCACCAGATTGCCACATTGTCCTAGCCATTGCTTTTACAGCCTTCATCCCTTGGGCAGGACCTATTTCAGATTGAACTCGTGTTTTTAATGTTTCGAGACCGTAGATTGCGAATTGGGATGTGATACCTCCGACACCACCTGCAAAGAATCGAGAGGATGAGGATAATTCGGAGACGTCTGATACGCAATCCCAGTATTTTGCTAGGAATCGTTTTGATTGTTCGTATGAGACGAATTTAATTGCGGATTCCTGCATGTCAGTCGAGCACTCAAGCGGAGCGAGACTAGCCGGCAGGATACAAGCTTAGCTTGCAGGAGAGGGACTTACGGGAAAGATCTTGATGACATTCAATCCATTTCCAACCCAAAACGCCCGGACACCACCTCCATCCACATAAATCTTGCCCATGGCTCCCCATAGATTGTTGATAGCCTTTGACCAGACTCTAGTCGGATTTCCCAGTCCTTTGACTGAATCCGGATTGATATGTTGAGTATCGGTCGTGATTAAATAAATCTTTAATCGATCAAAAGGCGCAGTAACTGATCGAGAGACTGCTCCTGCGACACCACCAGCTAGAAGGAACCGCCATGCTTCATGATGATCGACAGGGGGATCTTCTGTGTCTTGGAATTCCTCGTCTTCCTCTTTCTCTTTGTCTGTTTTAGGACCGAATAACGCTGTTGATGTCGAGGTAGATCCAGGTGGGCGGGGGAAGGATACGTTTAAATCGCCATCTTTGTCGACTCGAGCTGCGCCTCGACCATCATTGTATCGTGTCGTCACTTGATAGTCTGTTTGTCAGCTCCTGCGCTCCCCAGCCTGATAGATGACTCACATTTATAAATCTCTAGTGGGGTAGCTCGCCTTGGCAACATGATCAAGAAATCCCTAAACTCTCCAAATGTGATGTACATATCCTCCTGACTCAATGTATCCTTCTTTGGCAACTTCCAGACTCCATGGGCAAGATGCCTGACTAGATCCTCCACTACCGCTGGGGTTATTTCGACTCCGGAGCGTGAAAGGGCCGCTTTCATTTCCACAGCATCCAGACGACCATCTCCATTCTTGTCGAGGTCTTGGAATGTATCCCATAATTCACGTTCTTTGTCCCACAAAAAGCGTCTATCTATAAGCTTGATCAGAAAAAGGGAAGTGAGGGACATACCGGAAATCCTCCCATGCTATCCCCTTCGTAGTGTCCGGTTTCCAATCATCCCGCCCACCCCATAATTTAGCCAATGGCCTTTTATCATTACATTCCCTAACCAGCTCCTCTAGATATAATTCCTTCAATCGCTCAGCTCGCTCAGGACTAAGAGCAGCCATAGTATCCTGTCCAGGCAATTTCATTCGTTTCGTAGCCGTTGGACCCTCTGATAGTTCAGGTAATGAAGGAAGTGCTTCCCATAATGCTTCCAGCTTTTCAGCTCTCGTGGTAGCTCCTTCAGACTGACGGAACTGAGTCAACGTAGGTCGAGTAGTTGGTAAGAGGTCAGGTGCTGGGGGTTCACGTAATGTCGTTGCGCGTGTTGGAGTCTCGATAGAAGGTGTTGTACTTGAGTCGGTCGGTGTCGAGGGAAGAGGAGATTTCGAGGACGATGCCTCTGGTTGAGTTGAGACGTTCATTGTGATTTGCGTGTGATTCGTATACGGTCTAGGATGTGAGCAACGATTTTGAGAGAGAGAGTGGGGACGTACCTAGCGGGATCATTGACGTGAGCGATTTATCCTCTTAAGCCGTCCTGTGTATTGCTTATCTGACCGTCAGTACTAGTCCCGACCGTGAGACAGCCGCCCAAGCTGGACACAATCACGTAGAGCTCACTCACTTGATGAGCAGAAGGGCGTATTACCCTGACCAATCCAGAAGATTTGATTGTCCGGCCGGAGTATTCCAATTCTCCAACGTGATCGAGCGCGTCAAAGTCCACTTGTATCGTCCAATATCCAAACTTAGTCGAGTACACAAGTGAGCCGAGTGCTTGGGCGGTCGAGGTGCGTGTAGAGGATAGTAGTAGACAGTTGTATAGTATAAGTAGAGTAGTAGTGTGTCGGTTACCGCCGGAATGAAAAGCGCGGCGGGATTGGATAAAGACAAGGGTGGAGAATGGTAGACCGTACAAATCCGATTCGTGTTTCTACATTTCATGCATATGTGAATAGTGTGGGCAGGAAGCGGGCAATGTACGCAAGCCGACTGACTGGCACTGGGCACAGTATTGGAAGAGATGGGATTCGTTTCGAGGGAGGAGTAGGGATATGTATCGTTTAGCCAGTGACTTGGCTGCGCCCGCAAGACTGACATCAGCTGGTTCTCAATTGCTCTGTATGGCGTCCGTGTCCGGCCCTTACATGCCAGCGTTATATACAGTATCAAAAGACCACGAATGGCTATCGTTGACTCGGGCCCAGCCTCGGTCGAGTAGTACGGGCATACGCGTTCGTCACCGTACTTTACTTCTCAAACGCGACATGTATATATATATACATATCCTCGACCAGTCCCTTTATCAAACGTATCATCTCATCTCTCAAGTGGCCCAGTATAGTCGATTTCAGATCGGACTTAGACTCGGACGAACAAGAATCAACGACACATCGACGACTAGATGACCAGAGGAGTTCACCTTATAGTTTTGATTCACGGATTATATGGAAATCCAGATAATCTAGCGGTAGTAAAGGATGAGCTCGAACGAGCTTCAACGCATGGAACAAGCTCGGGATATCGAGATAGAGAGGAAGATGAGGTAGAAGACCTTCTCGACCCATCATCATCGGCTTCATCGTCGTCGTCGTCATCGTCAACGAGATCGAGAAGGAACAAGCGCAAGGATGGACTTGAAACTAAGATATTAGTCTGTAAGAGCTTTACAGGGAGTCATACATGGGATGGGATCGATGTGAATGCGCATAAAGCAGCGAATGAGATTGATGCGACGATCAAGGAATTAGAGGGCGAAGGAAAGGCAGTAGAGGTGTTTAGTATTGTAAGTCCCAAAGGTTCTCTTTGAAACGAAGGTGGGCTGATAATAGATGGGATATTCTCTGGGCGGTCGTAGGTTACCTCCAATGAATTTCTGATACGATGAGCTGATGAGAAGTGGTTGGACGATACCTCGTTGGTCTCCTACAAAGTCGGACACCTTCTTTCTTTGAGGATCATAGACCGGGGACATTTAGTACTTTTGCTACACCAGTATGTCCGCTCATTTATTCTTCATTCTACCTTATGGATCTATCACTCCTTCTCCCCACCGGCTCGTGAGGGGATGCCGCGAGCCCACCTGGAGTGGAAGAAAGGAAGAGAGAGGCTGACGAACAGCACATAGGAACAGTCCGTTACGGTTCTCGTATGAACACGATAGTGAATACAATCGGAAAACGTCTATTCTCAAGAAGTGGCCAACAGCTGTTCCGGCTCGACAAAAATGAAGATGGGAGATCATTGCTCTCGATACTAGCTGATCCAAGTACGTGATTCCCTTCTGTAATCATAAAGTATAGAGCTGACGATAGATCATATCTTTTTCCAAGCCTTGTCCAAATTCCCAAGAATCAAGATCGTAGCAAATGGGTGAGTCCACCCTGATAATGGAAAGGATATAAAGCTGAGGAATAGATGTAATGACCTAACCGTCCCTTATCCCTCTGGATCCATCTCCTTGACCGATCCATTCGTAGATCACGCTACAAATCATATCGATATCCACCTCGATCAATCAAATTGTGTAGTGGATTATTCTTTCCCTCCAACACATCCTACTCCAGAGGAACAATTGGAAGAGATGAGAGTGAGGAGAGAAGAGAGATTAGCAGAATTCGAAAAGACGAGACATAGGGTACCGCCTTTTATCGTCTTGCCATTCCCTGGTCCTCTGAAACACGTAGGTCCAGTCTCCCCTACACTCTCCTACCGGTACTGATCATCTAGATGGCATTCCTGATCTTACCGTTCTTATTACCAATACTACTCACTTGGGTGTAAGTCCTGTTTCGCATTTGATGCCTGAACTGACAAGACAGCATCCTGACACTCTTGGTTCATACTTGGCAATCGTTCGTTTCCCAGCACCGTCGAGACCAAGGCTGACAAACAGGACAAAACGGCTTCGTAATTATTTACATCTACATCATCACCACCACAGCCACAGCCATTCGGAAGAACGCACGCCCCTACTCACCGCATCCACATCAGACTCAGCTCGCCCATCTCATGTCCGATTCGACTCTTCTTCGAATCCCATCCCCGACACACAAGAGGTACCAGCGAATCGTATACCCCTCCTACTCGATTCTGAACAGGTGACAATGATCCGAAACCTTAACCGACTTCCTCTGGAGAAGGTAATAACGTTCTGGCCTTGGTGTTGGAATACGCATGCTATGTTGGTCGTCAGGTGTGTCTTTCTGCTTTCCCTTCTCCCGTCTCGCTTTTCCGCTTGTTCTGATCTTTTTCACTCCTATGCAGAATACGACTGACACTCAGAGCGGCAAAGAGATTCAAGTATCAAGAAGAAGGTCGGAAGGTAGTGAGGAACTGGGCAGAAAGGACCTTGGAAGTAGGAGACGAAGTGGCCCTTTCCGCCTGACGGAACTTGAATCAGGTCGTGATATGTAGCATAATCCTTTGAGTAGTGTATGAAACAACAATGCATGATCTATAATGAAGCAGAATGAGTGAATGTACTAATGAATTTTTGCGTTTTGTGATGTGTAGTGTAATGATGCCGAAAGGAATTATCTCTGTTTATGTTCCAACTCTTCTAGAGGGACTCGAGATTGCTGGGCGTAATTCGATCCGCCAGCATCGGGGTTCTTCTCCTTCCGTCTCCTGAGCTGTTCATCTGTTTGTCAGCATCGTTCTCGACTTAATAGCGTTGAGACTTACTGGTAAAGTAGGTATGTAATCCCTTTGTAATCTCACTTCCCTCATCGTCATCCACCATTTGCTCTCCTTTATTCAATTCCTTCTCCTGCATCCTAGCCTCGTAGACGACCCTCAATTCCTTGACCCTCTGCTTCCTGTCCAACTCGGGATCATAAGCCTGACCTCTCTTCAACACAACCCTCTCCCACCAACTCAAATGCCTAGGGTGGACAGCAATACCATGGTATTCTCCTGCTCGCCCCTCCCTAACGAAAGCCCAGTATCGGTCCTGTTCCCGTAGATCGAGTCCAGTAGTGTCCGGGATGAAGAGCTCAGTGACGATCCATCCGGCGAAACCGAACCAGCAGACTACCCAGAAACGAGTTTGAGCATCGATGTAGTTGTACAAGATAGCGGGAATCAAGGCTCCGAGTTTACCAGCGGCGGCAGAGAGACCATGGGCGGTAGCTCGGACAGAGATTGGGTAGACTTCAGCGGCGAGTAGGAAGGTGGTACAGCTGATCATTAGCGTTTGTCTATGTGGACAAGGGGGAAGACTCACTTAGGACCGAACTGCTGGAAGAAGGAGGATAGGAAGTAGATAGCCTGGAATCCCTTGATGTGGGTTCGGGAAGTGAGTTCATTGTACCAGACTGTTTGTCAGCGCTGTTCCAAAGACTAGGTCCACTCCTCGGAAGGGTAGCTGATTTGACTTACTAGCAGGGATCAAGAACAAAACGGCATCGGCCAAGAATCCGACAGTCTGCATCCTCTTTCGTCCGTAAAACTTGTGATCAATCAAGAAAGCAGCCAAGTAGTAACCACAGAGAGAAACACCGATATTGACCAAATTCCAAAGCCAACCAGTCATGACATTGTCACCAGCGCCAGGTGAGATGACTTTAATGAAAGATCCAGCGAATAGCTTGTTTCCGTAGAAGAGGAAATCGTTGAATAGCCATCCGGTGGTTGTTCCGATCAATCGACCGGTGAAGTGGGTAGAAACGAGTTTAAGAGTTGCGAAATCGTATCCTGATTGATTTACTCGAGCGTTCTTCTTTGATCGAGCTAGGGCAGTGGAGGAGTAGGCGGTCTTGTAGTATCGGAAGTAGGCTACGATGTTAGCCGTAACTCATGGAGTAAAGATGAGAGAACTTACCGAGCCAAAGGGTCATGGCAGCCATGATACCGAAAGAAACTCGGAAAGTCCACTGAGCAGAGAGCTCGGAATAAGGAGGGTTTCCAGATCCATGGTGGAAAATCAAGAGCAAGACAATCAACATGACCTGATTGAACAGCTGACCCCAACCTGAATATCAGCATGAGTCCATAGTCTTGAAAGATGACGTACCCTGCATCAAGAAAGCCAAGACGACATTCCTTCCTCGGTGGAGCTTATCGTCTTTCTGAGCAGCATCTGATGTTTGTCCAGAATGTTTGGATTCCATCGCCGTGGTGGATGTCATTGGGTATTCTCCTCCCACTCCGATACCGTAGAAGAACTGGGAGAGAGCGTAACAGATGACCCATCCATTTAAGGAGGTTCCCCAGGAAGCAGTCAACATGACTAGACCGACTGATTGTTAGTATCATTCTCTACACTGAGATTGAGTGCACATACGGGTCATGACTAGAGCATCCTGGACTAGACCGAATCGTCGTCCAACCCAATCTCCCTCGAATCCGACAAGGACTTGTCCTACAATAATACCTAGACATTAGCTTTGGACTGAAAGCAGGTGAAGAGACTTACCAATGATTTGAAGGTAGGTAACGGCAGAAATCCAGTTCTTGTCGCAGACTTCATGCTTCGACCAACATTCAGGCCAGACGGCAGAGTAGAGCGAGCTCAAATTACCGATAGAGAAGAGTCTGCCATCAGATATTGAGTTACTAAAAGTGCTGCGGACTCACGTGTAACCCTCGGTGAAAAGACCGAAACCACCAATAACGTATCGCTTGCAGTAAGCTGACAAAGGCGACAAGGGATCAGCCTTGAACATCTTTCCTATCGTCTTGAGTTCCCTCTTTGTCTCGCCGTTGGATTGCTGGTTGACCCATTTCTGACGTGTCTTCCATGGCAAATCCGCCTAATCATGAGCTTCGTTTTTTACGAATGAAAATTGTAACCTACCCAGTATGTACCGTTATTGTCGTAACTGTCCTCTGGAGCCAAGTCCTGGAACAATGGGTGATCAACACCGAAAGCTTTACCTAGCCCCTCATCGACTTCACCATTGGTTAGGTGGTCGTCGGCGTGAGGTCCTGGCGCGCCAGGTAGATTGAGCGTGTCGTCCTCTGATGAAGGTAGCGAGGGATCATTGGCCCTGATGTAGGGCGTATGAGTCGGCGTCGATACGTTCGACAACGACATTATGGTGGTAATGAAATGGAAATGAGATGAGATGAGTAGTCTGTCTCGCTAGAGAGTATATGATATTGAACCTTTGCACTAGCCGGCTAGACTCGCATCTGAATTTTCATGAAACCCCTTAGTTCCGCTCCACCTTTATTCCAATTCCTGCATCCAGGATTCAAGCTGTATATAAATAGATCACTCGATGATGCAGTCTTCAGCTGTCACACGACCATCTTTATGCATGTCTTAAGGGAGGCTTAGGGTATGATGTATGGCCAGACCGATTCACCTGAAGATCATTGGTCCATCAACCTCTTTTTCACGAACGTGCACAGATGAGTTTCAGGAACAAGGACAGCTTCAGGGTATTCGGCAAAACCGGCTGATGTCCGGCCGGCGTTGATGGTGGCGGATATTCGGCCATGACTGAATCCGTTCCTCGTAATCCTTCATTCAGAGACCACGACGTCGACAAAGGAAGTTGAAATAGCATTCAAGGATGAATGAACAAACGTGTAAAGGACGTTCACGTTCGAAATGACGTGAAGAGTGTGGAGCTTTCTCGGTCTTCGACCAACTCGCGAGCAATCTGAAGGACAGTATCGATGCACAACTCCAGCAAAGGGATCATCTCGGAGATTGAATCAGGTAATCTGCCTTTGCCAACACTGCATTCAATTCATTATGTCCTTCGATAGGCGTATTGACTATACCGGGTCCTTTCGAGAGATCCTTCGGACCCCACTTCGGAAGGTCATCTCGGTTCGCTGACTTGAAGATAGGAAGGTGGCATTGGATGGGACGTCTTTCGGGGTTGTACTACACTTCATCGTCTGTACCCAATTTACTTATTGTCAAGTGTACAAGTCACCCTCAATGACAAAGGCTCAACCTTCCACCCTACCTACACACTCACAATGCTATCGAATCTGATCGGACCCCTGCTTCTAGCGATCATTCTACCATTCACATACGCCATAGACTTTCCTCGTCCAATTGCTTTCTTGATCATGCATAAAAGCGAAACACCCCAAAACCAATTCTTTCAAGATACAACCCAATACAATACATCCGATACATCACCATACTTCATCCCAGATCCATCACCAACCTATCTTTTGAGGGGTACGGAGGATATGAGGATATTCCAATGGTCTAGGGATACGACCTTATGGAAGATCCGGAATGTGAGTCCATCATACAAAGAGGGAGCTGATGAAAGTGCACGGTAGTGCTGGCGACAGACCCTGGGGTAGATAAGGTACTTTGGGTGATGAACGACTCGAAATTATGGGCCATGGGAGGTGCGAGGGAGGGAGTGGAATTTGATCCGACGGCTGCTCGGATGGATTGTGATCCGATTGAAAAGGTGGATGTGACGTGAATCTGCGAGCTGGTCTCGTTTCGGGCAGGAATGCAACTCTTGGACATGGGCAATATGGATCGACTTACGAACGGTCAGATCAGTTTGAGTTAGCGGGCACTTAGACTTACGCCAAGTATATCGCTACAACGCATCAGCGCACTAACCTGGACAACTGACCGCTCGCTCATCATTGCATCACAGTAACCCCACTCGGTACATGGGATCAGGAGGTCAAGGACCTGCGATTGCATCACGTTGTTAGCTGGCTTGATCGGTCCGGCTCATTGATCAATCATGCCCGGCGGGGATCTTGCTTGGCGGTGGGAGATCCAGGGGCCAGCTCATCATTGGTCCATGATTGCGACGATACGAGAAAGGAGATGCCGGCTTACTTGCAAGATGGGTCAAAATCGTTTTGCCACCGGCATCCACCATCCTCCTTACGTTTGACGTGAGCTCAGTGTTTGACCGATCAAGGGGAGACGTAAAAGATCATAACACATCACAGCTCTGACGATTTTCAACTTACCACTCCTTTGCCGAATTTCTTGTGATTGCATTTCCTGATCAACGTTTGTGATGTTGCATATCCAGCCGGCTTGCTCCTTACATTCAATCCGGCCATTTCCCTTGAAGCACCCCAAATCTTGTGGATCGGCAGTTCCATCTCCTCGCCTCTCCTATGACCCATTGATTATTCAGTTTGATCACCTGAACGATTGTCGTGAGAAAGGAAGTCTCGCTGATCCCCTGGCTAGCGGAAACACCATAAATAGATGTGCCAAAGCAGTCATCTATCATCAAACTGTGCTACACTCACAGCAAGAATAGAGGTCAGTTCTTAGAATAGCCCTCCAGTTTGACCCATCTCGTTCAAATACCTTCGGATAAGCCCTTAGCAAAATGAAGACTCTACTCCTTTTCGCCCTCGCCACCATAGTTCCATGCTTGTGCGATGAAAGCTCCACCACTTTTCCCAAACCCCTCATCCTTGACTTTTATCCAAAAGACAAAGGCTCCACCGTTCTTTCCGATATCACTGCCTATGAGGACCCGAGCAAGAAAGTCGATGACGGCGAATCCCCAAACGTAAACAATCCATCGTATTTGAACCATTTCAAGTTCACTTCACCCGATGGCCCAAAGAGGACTTTTTACTGGCAGCTGGAAGGGTCGGAATCTGCCAATGTAAGTCCAATGGTCAGCAATCATGCAGAGCCAGTTTCTGACATTCTATAGTGTAACGTCGTGATATCTGGTGATCCCAAATCCGAGAATGTCATTTACAATATCGATTCGCGCAAGTTTGAACATGGAGGAGAAGGACAACCCGATTTCAGTGTCATTCACATCCACTGCCCTGAAGACAAAGCGGATCTCGACCCGATCGATGACCCAGGCTCGCCATACTACTGTAGGCGGAGCTCGGAATACTCGGCGATTTTACCACGATCTGGCAACCAGGTGAAGGACGCATCCGATCGTCCATTGGCCAATTACATTCGTTGCGCCTGCCGAGGACCCCTAGAACCACACCAGCTCCCTCTAAATGACACCGACTTTGAACACGAATTGAACGTCATCTTCCAAATCTCCGACCAGCCAAGACGCTTCGACTCAATACAAGATGCCAGAGAGGGAATTTCCAGGCTCAACATGGGCTTCTTGTGGAGTGCTATCGGAGATCAAAGCATGAGTCAAGAAGAGATCAACTACGAAAAGTATAAAGCCAGTAGCGCTCAACGGGCCTATCGCAGAACGTGGCTTCAGGCCAATGTTACCTTAAGTTCCTCTGATCAGCCGGATCACGATCAGCCGGAGTCTCATCAACAAGAAACGGATCTCTTCCAAAATGATCTGTGGGACCCAACTATATATAATAGCCACCCTAGACCTTGGCTCCCCGGTCAGCCTGACCGAAGTTGTCCGTATGCAGGACCATGGTTTGGAGAAGTAGGACGGATGGTGATCTGGAGAGCACAGACCGCCTCAAGAGATTTCATGTGGACGTTGCATGACGAAATCGAAGTCAATGCCAAGGTGGGAGATGTAGGAAGTTCAGACAAGGTAGAGAAACGCGATGCCAAGACGACGAAGGCGAGAAAGGCAAGTGCCCCTTCACACTCGAGGATGATCCGCTGACGACCATCAGTGTCACTTTAAAGCATCGTACGATCCTCATGTCAGTACTGTCTACGTCATCTTGGATGGCGACGAACCGACAATCAAACTGGACGCGAACAATATTGGAGAGGTAGAGTGGCATGGGCAAGGGGACGAGAAAGCTTTCGAAGTTACATGTGATCCAGTGACGATCGATGAAGGGCCCGAGCCAGATATTGCGACCACAACGGTGCCGACCGACAACGCCTCGTCCAGCCAGCCGAATGAAGCCGAGTCGACCGGGGCTGGGAAATGAGGTGAAGGTAGCGGGAAGGTGGAAGATGATGAGCCGACTTGAGCGGCTGATACTTGGCGGCGGGTGGAGTGGTGTGGGATCCGAGGATAGTGTAGCGTAGATCAGTAGTGAGATCGTCGATCCGAAAAGACTTTTGTACCTGTATTCCCATTAATCGATATCGATGAGATGTATCAGTAATCCCAGCCGAGTTTGTCCTCAAGCCAGTCTCTGGCATATGACCAGTCGAAGAGTGTCGCCATGGGGAACCTCGGCTACTCCGCTACCGCTAGATCAGCCTT
>Ga0265780_10003926_pt1 | contig 19358 bp, 13 predicted proteins | sample P1T30metagenome_FD_192432 | JGI IMG/M metagenome (GOLD analysis project Ga0265780, IMG submission 192432) | Plant litter microbial communities from East Loma Ridge, Irvine, California - P1 T30 | ecosystem: Environmental > Terrestrial > Plant litter > Unclassified | place: USA: California...
TCAGCACTTTGATGGCACATCTGCCGTTTGTCCCAACGAATGATCGATCATTCGACAGTGAAAGCAAGCGGATTGCACGAGAAGACTCTTAGAGTTCCTGCCGACTGTATCTTTGAAAAGACGAAAGAGCACTCTGAGGCGGGTGTATACTGTAATATGTATGTCAACTTGCAGCGCTGCAGAACTATGTTGTAAAAAAAAAACAAGATCAAAAATTCCGTAACGCCTTGCTGAAGGATCCCTCGCTCAGAAAAAGAAAGCAGAAAGTATGGCAAGTCCGTGGCGAATACGACGGGGCGTAGCATCTTGCTCCCTAAGATCTCCCTCTCCCGGTCACCTCAGTAATTTCCAGGCGGGAACTGCGCCCTTCCACCCGGTTGTGGGTCGTACGGACTCGGGTTCGCGAACGGATTGACATGCCCATAACCAGTCGGGCTCAACACTCCTGTCGGACTGAGAGCGCTAGGCGCCACGCCATCCTCATACCCCGAAGGAGCAGCGCTGTGCGAATCCGAATTCATAGGCGAGCGGCGGCCTGGGTGCATATCGAAAGAAGTCGTCGGGTACAGCCCGTTGCCGTTGCCGTTGCCAGACTCATGCTCATGCTCATCATAGTCCTGCACCTGCCCGTACTTCCTCCTATCAGAATCATTGTCTTCGAGATCTTCTCCATGGCCGTGCCCGTACAACTCGCTATCCGGCTCATCGATCCGCGTCGACCAGGCGTCTTTCGTCGCAGCATCGTCGACCTGCGGCTGGAAAGCACCGCGGCCATCCGTCTTGCTGCCTGGCACGATGCCAGTCTTCCTGTACTTGTTCATCATCCACACGCTGATTGCGCTCGTCAGGCACCAGAGCAGGAACAGCACGACGCCGAAGCCCACGGCCGCTTTGGTCACTTTGCACTTGCTCACACTGCCCCAGGCGAACGTCTGGCAGTCGCTCAAGTCGGCTGCGTTGTCGTCGTCTTCGTGCTCTTTCCGGCCCTTTTTTACTCCTTGCGATTCCCAGACTCCGAGAGCGATTGTGGCGGCGAACCAGAGTAGGGCGAAAAGTAGGTCCAGCCCGAGGTAGGCGTAGATGTTGGCGAAGCGCCAGGCGCGCGTCCACATTGGGACCATTACTTGGTAGATCAGGGCGGGGATGCTGAAGAAGCACTTGTTGGGAGAGTTAGTAAGACATGGGGGAGTAAGTAAGTAGGTATCGAGGGAGGCTTACAAGAGCAAAGAAGAAGCCGACCTGTCCGCCATGGTTGCCGGATTTTGTGAGGACTGCTAAGGCTAGACAGCCTGCGACAAAGGTGAAGAGGGCTTGAGCTGCGTGGAAGCCGGCTTTTGATTTTTGGAAATAGCTCTGTTCGATGCGCATCGTGGGTGTTGTTGTGGTGCTGTCGGTACCCAGCACGGGTTACCCAGGGAGAGGGGGGTATGTACAGTGAGCGAGTGAGAGGTCGTGGGCGTGGAGATGCGAGTATACACGATAAGATTTTGATATACAACGAGTGTGTTATGGTATGTGATGAACAAGACAGTGGTATAGAGAGAGTGTGTAGTAGGTAGTATAGGATATAGGATGCAATGTAAGATGTACCAAAAGCGCTAACGAGGAGGCTCAGCCTCGCCCTGTTGGCTGACGTGTCAGCGCCTGAAGAGATGACGGAAGAAATAGGTAAGTTAAGCCTCTCACCAATAATTATCTTGACGGGGATTGAAACCTAACGAGGCCTGATGAAACGGGTGGTCCAGCCTGCGACCGAGGGGGAATGATATCTGAAACGACAAATTCAAAGTCACTTTCCATGTGTTTGTTGGTAAATAATGCCTTAGTCAGCCGGCCGTCGTCTGGGGTATCGGAGGATTTATCGATCGTCTAGCGTGATGGAGTATTCAATGTCATTTGCATGTGATAGCTGTCATCTCCGCCTACGAAAGTACCATCCATACCACGCTCTTACACGATTGTTGAACAGCATCACTTTCCAACACAACCACCCCAAGAATCAGATAACCAACAAAGCATACACACACATCAAACCACAACCATGGCCGCCGCAGAAGGCCCCGAAACCTTCGTCCAACTCCCCCTCACCATCGACCCAGACACCAAAGCCATCTCCTCCCCTACCCCCGCCCTCACCACCCACCTCGACGAACTAAACCTCTACAACCGCTACATTGTCGCCCTCGAGACCCCCAACCAAAACGTCCCTCCGCCAGCGCCCGTAAACCCCAAACGCAGCGTCCAAATCGGCAAACTGCGCGAGTCCGGCAACGCAGCCTTCAAGAAAGGCTCCTTCCCGGACGCCGTCAAAATGTACGACCTCGCCATCAAAATGGCCCTCGACCGCCCGCCCTGGGAGGCCAGTGGTCTTGTGCGCGAGGAGCTGAGCGCGCTGCACGGCAATCGCGCGCAGGCGCTTATGGGGGTGCAGGAGTGGCCTGAGGCGGCGTTGGATGCTAAGATTTCCACGGAGATGAAGCGGGTGGGGAATATCAAGGGGTGGTGGAGGAGAGGCCAGTGTTTGAAGGAGATGGGGAGGTTGGTGGAGGCGAGGGATTGGTTGAGGCAGGGGGTGGAGTTTGAGAGGGCTGGGCCCGAGAAGGGGAGTCTTGGGGAGTTGGAGGGGTTGTTGAGGGATGTTGAGAAGAGTATTGAGGCGAAGAGGGTGGAGGCTTGATGGGAATGTGTTCGAAAGTGCTTAAGAGGTTTGAGGGGGATTTCCTCTGTTCTCGTGTTCAAGAGTCTCTTCTTTGGGCTGGTCCCGCAACGAGGACGGCGAGCACCAGAGGATGATTGAATGCATTGGCGATTGGCAGCGCTCTAAACAGAAGCCGCTGCCTCGCAAACATCGGGACCGCACCCTAAGAATGTGGTGTAGCGCGGCTCCAAGGCGTCTGACATCAATCCGGGAGGGCAATGGTAGAGCGACTGAGGCCAACGACTCCACACTCTCGTTGCAAGCAGACGAACGATTGTCACACGAGCGAATAACCACCATCTACTATCGCTATAGCATTACACCCTGAAGTCTCGATTCTCGGAGTGCAAAAAAGTCATCTACTCTACGGTCCGCACTCACGTACGCTTGCTTGCCCTTGTCACATCTCTATAATGACCTGATGTCGTTCTTTGGGTATTGAACCACGCGGCGACGACTACTGCAACCAGATCGATCAAGTAAATCACCGTTGGTCAATTCTCGGCACGCGATGACATTGACTGCCGAGCGAAATCATGCAAATGCCTAAAGCGGTGCCGAATACCTCATTGTGGGGTTCGATGGCTGGACGCACCTTTCGTCCATGACAACCATCTTAAAACCTATCTCACATGATCACTGCGTCGCACTGCTATCGCTGGCTACTGTACATCAAAATCAGGTCTTATGTCCGAACCCGAAAGCCCGACGATAAGGTGAAGAGACCGAGTATTTGTCCCTCGTAAGACGGAAGTCATTCGGTGAAAGACGACGGACGGATAAAATCTCCGCATTGGCGAAGGATGATCGACAACCGGGATTTTCGTGTCCCTGATCCCGTACCAGCACATCCTGTTCACAACAAGACGGAGGACCTGGTTGGATCAACTTCGAAATGGTCCTGATATCACTCAAGGTCGCATAGATATATCCCTCGTGATCAAGTCGCAGTATGAAGCCAAAAGGCAACAAGAATCTCGTCAACCAGCAACAAAGCAGTGACGTGAGCCTGCGTCGGCTTCACATTCAAACATTCAACGGCCCCATCGCTAGTAGGAGCTTGAGCCACCAAGCGAAGCTTAAGACGAACATGATCGACAATCCATCACCTGTAAGCAAGGCGTGATGACTGCTTTCTGCAAAATGTAAGGGCCCGGCTTCCAGTCATCCTGTTCCCGACAGCCAGCCTCATCTGTCTTTCTTTTCGGCTTCCACAAATAACCATCTCGCGGTCTCACAATGTCGAGTGCTGCACCAGAAACCAAAGACGTCGAGCAAGATGCGGCGGGCAAATGGAACTTCTCTGATGAAAGGGATGTTGATCGGGAGGCGCGGGAGATTGATCCTGCTGTTGAGAAGAGAGTGGTTCGCAAGTAAGTTGCCTACTGTACTTTGTCACCCTGGTGTCTTGACAAGCTGTAGCTAATTACGTGTTCGAATCATCAGACTGGATCGCCATTTGCTGACTTTGGTATGCGTGTTATACCTGTTGGCGTTCTTGGACCGGTCAGTGCTCAGCCATCACACTCTCTACACGGACTGCCATGTTGACGAGACTCTAGATCGAACATTGGAAATGCAAAAGTCGCGGGAGTATGTAAAACGAGTTTCTCGCCCTCACTATCGGTGAATGATGAGACTGACCAGCTGTTACAGATGTCGGAAGACCTGGAATTCGAAGGCGACGACTACGAATGGCTTCTGACCATCGTAAGTCGCATGCATGCCCATATCAGCCCAGGCTCGCCATTCCCCCACTAACAGACGAACTCACACAGTTCTACATATCCTACATCCTCTTCTCCTTCCTGACGCTCTGCTGGAAAATCTTTCCACCACACCGATGGGCCGCATTCGTCGTCTTCGGGTGGGGCGTGGTCGCGACGGTACAATCAGGAACCCAGAATTGGGCCGGAATGATGGTCTGTCGATTCTTCCTCGGCCTCTTCGAACAAGGCTTCGGCCCTGGAGTCCCCTATCTGTTCTCGTTCTTCTACCTCCGGCACGAAATCGGCCTGCGATCCGGCATGTACCTAGCAATGGCGCCTCTGGCTACTTGCTTCGCCGGCGCACTGGCTTATGGTATCACCTCTGGACATGCAGCGCTTGCGAGCTGGAGGCTGCTGTTCCTTGTGGAAGGCGCTCCTGTCATTGCCTTGGCCCCAGTGGTGTACTTCTTCCTGCCCGACACGCCGAAGCAGGCTCGCTTCTTTACCGAAGACGAGAAACGTGTTGTCCTCGCTCGCACGATGCGGCAGACTTCCGAACCAGAGCGGAGCCACGCTTTCGATTGGAAGGAATCTGCGGCGACGCTGTTGGATCTCAAGGCGTGGTTGACGGCGCTGATGTTTTTCTCTTGCAACGTCTCGTTCGCTTCGCTGCCGGTTTTCTTGCCTACGATTTTGGAAGAGATGGGTTTCACTGGAGTCAATGCTCAAGGGCTTTCGGCGCCGCCGTATCTCCTCTCTTTCTTGGTGACCGTTGCGACGGCGTGGCTTGCCGACCGCACTCAACAGCGAGGCTTCACTATCATGGTCATGTCCGCCATCGGTGGCGCGGGATACATCATGCTAGCCGCCGCTTCATCCGTCGGCGTACGCTACGCAGGTTGCTACCTGGCAGCAGCTGGCATATTCCCTGCCATCGCCAACATCCTGCCGTGGGTCTCCAACAATCAGGGCAACGACAGTCGACGTGGCGCCGGCTTTGTCATGCTCATGCTGATCGGACAGTGTGGGCCGCTGCTGGGCACGAGGATCTATCCATCCGATACTGGGCCGCAGTTTGTCATGGGCCATAGCATTTGTGCGGGTTTCTTGTTCTTCACAACACTTTTGGCTTGTGCTCTTAGGCTCCTGCTGGGGTGGGAGAATCGGAAGTTGGACCGGAAGTATGGTACGCTGGAAGAACAGCGGTCGCGGGCTGATAATGCTGCCGGTGCCGGAGGCGAGGATTCCAAGGCGGAGATGGAGCTTGGGTTGGAGAGCTATGGGCCCATGTATCGATATGTGCTTTGAGACATTTGGCTTCTCGGCCGGTGACCACCCAGCTTTTTGGCATTTGGATGGCACTTGAAGATCCAACAAAGGTTCCGTTGTTATTACCCTTGCCGCTGCTTGACCAATCGGTGGCTGTATGGCTCCAACGTACGCGATCTGCACTCGAGACGCTTTACAGCGACAAGGACTCGGCACGTGACTTGCTGGAGCAGCGAGCTTGCGTGTCATTGTTCATGGAGGCGTCGTGGACTCTCGTAAATCCTGGCAACATCAGATATCTTGCAAGGTCCTCTGATGTCCCGCGGAAGGGTTTCTGTCTGTTTGGCGAATAGCCACTCGAAGAACATCGTTGGTTAGTTTGCGCCACCTTACATCTCTCAAGTGTTAGCTGTTGATCGTTGCGACTACGGCGCTTGCTTTGCTCACCTTGAGCTGCTCGCGAACCGCCTTGCGGTATACTGTACTGCTCGTTCGAACCACCCAAGCGATGTTCTTTCGCTCCTCGAGTTTGTGTGACCCAAGCTTGTATCGTTCCTGCAGGCATTTACCCGCTGGTTGTCGACCAACGCACTTAGCTGCCATGCAGCTACTGACCATGCTCATCGTGACTATGAGGGCACGAGCCCGAGTAGGGCTGGTGATGGTTAACAAAGTAACAAATCGTTAGCTAGACAAGTCTTGCCAAAACTTCCATTTGTCCATCTCTTTCGTAGCATCACCTTACCACTTTACGCCAGGCTGGGGGCCGTCATGAAAGATACCGAGAGCTTCCTGGGCCCTGCGTCGGGCGGCCTCGCGTCGGTCGCTCTCCGCCTCACGTCTTGTGGCTTGTATCTGCTCCATGAGTTCTTGAAATCGGTTAGGGCGAATCTGACGACCGCGATTCTGATCATCACGACAACGATTTTGTTCGCGGTATCTCTGTACATTCACACCAGACGCAGCGGTCCCATGGATTTTGTCGTACTCTATACCCCTCTGGACAGCAGCGAGCCAGTTGGAGTCGGCAGGAGCAGCGCAGGTCTCGTTGAGAGGTTCCGGATATTCATTGGGCGGAGTGGACAAATCCGAGTCCTCCGAAATAGTTGGGGAAGCTTGAGTAGGCTCAATACCGTTGGATGGCTCCTGGCCGCTGTTCTCTGTGATCTTGTCAGTGAAAGCGCTCATGACATCTTCTTCTTCCTCTGCAACTTTTCTGCGCTCTAGAAGCTCCGCATGCTCCGCCTTGCGTCTTTTCCTCTGGGCCTTTCTAGACTCTGGACCAGGTGCAGGGCGAGCCTCACCAGTGTAGTGCTGTTCTGAGAAGACAGCGAGGAAGGTAGGCTCCGGAGAAGCCATTTTGGTGAATAGATGGGAGTCTAGAGTCGACTACCCGATAATGCAGCTGCAATTAAGCAGGCACAAGATGAGCGGCTGCAGTTAAGCAGTCTCTCGATGGTAAGTAAATAGAAGTCAGGAAAAGACTTCGGGTGGATTGCAGCTGCAATTAAGCAGGCACAAAAGGGGCGCTGCGAATGAGCAGTCACCCGTGGTGAATGAATGGGACCACAACAGTTGGGTCCCAAGGTGATACAACTGATGCCTGGTGGCACAGGAGGAGGCACGATGAGTAGCCCGGTTCACCATGAGGGAGAGTATGGCTGGAAGAAGGAAAATATGGGAGGAGTGCATGAGGCAAAAGAGGAGGTCGACCTAAGAAGCGGAAGTTGGTTTTTTGGGCGTGTATCGCCATGCCAAGCCAAGCAAACAAACAGAGTGCACAGGAAGGAGCGACCGGATCTGGAAACATTTGTTCGGCGATCTGATATGACTGCTAAGCAATAGATGTGAACGTGTCTCTCTCGCAGCTAGGGAGCGGCGGGCCCCATGGCCATGACCTCTTCCCCAAACAGCTCATATCTTTCGAGAAGGAGACTTACAAGAGTAATAACCAGATCTTCATGCACCATACAGTCTTGGTACCATATCGAATGCATCGTTATACGCGTCGCTTCACGTAGGCATTCGGTCAATTTTTCCATCTTAAGCTCTCACTTCCCCTTGGAGTATACGTGACGCTTCTCGTTGTTTAAACATCGTTCTCACTGTGAGATTGCTAAGCTCTCCAATGGTATTCGCCTGTCACCTTCTGTGACAATTCGGATCCTTGTTGCATATCCGTGGGATTGATGTCTGCGAACTGATGTGGTCATGGCACCGGCATCGTTGACTAATGCCTCAATCGTTACGGATACCTTTTCAAATTCGACCATCATTCTTGAGGCGCTGTAACGCCTTGTCCTTCTGCTTGGCCGACTCTTCGTCTAGATCAAAGCATTCACCGGCATGGTAGTCGTACCAACCTTGCTCACCACCACCTTCCTCTCTGTCCCATTCGCCACCCTCCTTCCTCCTCTCGCCCATCTCGTCAAAGTCCGAGTTCGCTACACTGAGGTTACACCAAGCAGAAAAGAGCTCGCTCCAAGGAACTCGCATCTTCACGAAACTGTCGAGCGTCACAAAATCGTCTCTTTCTTCCGCGATAGCTTGCTCGACGAGTATGGCATCACGGGCCTGAAAACCGTGGGAGTCAACGACGATGAACAGTGAAGCTCCAATGTCTCGCTCGGGATCGTTGCGGATGACATCCAGACAGAAACCTTCGATGTCTTTGAGGCTTGAGCCAGCCCATGCGTTGTCAAAGGTGCTGTCCAGAGATGGTGGAGTGGCGTCCAAGGCGTTGGTGCCGGGTGGCAGCTCGAGGTCGTAGGCGTTTTTGGTGGAGACGAGTCGGTGCCAGATGTCGCCGTCGCTGTGTTCCCAGTCTGTGAGGTTGTGGAGGAGGAGGTTGATGGCTTTGTGGTCTGCTTCTGGGGCTGTGACGAAGAGCAGGCCGGTGGACATGTTGGCTGTGAGGTTGAGTAGAGAATGGGTTGCTTGGGTGTCAGCATGAATACTACCCACCTTGTTAGACGTTAAATCTTTTATGAACCCTTGATGGCGCCTAATGACACGCGTGTTGGCTCGTGAGCCGCATTGCTGCCTGGATACATGAGCGAAGGAGCCGGTTTGAAGCAAGCTGTCGTGGGGCAGTCAGTTTTCGTATTGCCTCTCCAAATCAACACCATCACGTCTCAGGCTGTTTCATGGACTGTACATGTATAACTAACGCACCACAACAGTCATGTTCAAATGATATTCCGCTAGACTGGTGCTGCTGCTAAGGTGGTATACCCTCTTCATCTTCCATCCTTCACCTCCACCCATGTCACCTGCATAGCACCATCACCCTCACGCCGCAGCTATGCCTGCAACCAGAACAGTACCATTGAAGGCTCGCCCTTCCAGAGTGGTACCCTACGAGCAAGTTATCAGCCTCGACTTGAGGCCTCCCACGCCTCCTCCTCCTGCTAATGCCTCATCGATGGCTCATGTCCTGTCGCAGACCAGTCAGCCCCAATACTCACAACCACAACATCCATACTCGCACCCTGCATACCAGCACTACCCGCCGCCAACTTATCCCTACCCACCTCCGCCGCCGCCGCCGCCACCACCGCCATACGGCCCGAATTACTACTATCGTCCCCAGCAACCACCCGTATACGCGCCTTAACATCCACCAGCACCACCAGCACCACCACAGCCACAGCCACAGCCACAGGCACCGCATGCCACGGCCGAACCACCGAGACCGGATCAACAACCAGCTCAGCAAGACCTTCCAATTACTGTTGAGGATCCTGCGGCCAAGAAGCGAGCCCAGCTCTCAGAAGACGATGATACTCTGCTTGTACGCATAGCCTTGAGATGGATCTTCGTCCGCGAGCGAGCTGCCTCGCCAACCACTTTCTGGACAGATGTCACGCGATCCTTTGAGAGGGCTATTGGCCGAAAGTTCGCTTCTGTCAAACGGAAGATTTTAGCGCTCGAAGAACAATGGCGCGCCAAATTCGCTGCCAGAGACGTGCAGCCCGGACTTCAGGGAAATAACAACACGGAACTGGCCCGGGCGATGCGCGCTTGGCTCGCTTTCAGAGATGAGGAGGAGCGTGTGAAGAGAGAGAAGGAGGACGACGAGAAGGCTCTGGCAGTGCGTCGGGAGAGGTTGCATGAGCTTGAGTCGGAACGTCTTGGGCTTACTGATGTTTGTCGGTATGAAACTACGGTGGTAGGAGAGGAAGAGGAATCAAGACCGCAAGGTGTTGATAACGGCAATCGCGCCAACCCTATTCCGCTTGAGGACGCAGCCGGCGAAGAGCCCCAGTCGTCCCGACCTGGTAACAGCCTTTATCAGGACTTAGAACCTATGGAGTCGAACAGCAAATCTAGAAATTCCGATCCGGTGGCTCCCATTGTCGAGCTCCTCCGAAAACGGCAACGCGAGGAAAGGGAAGAAGCGGACATTAGGCGCGAAGAGCAAGTTCTTCTGAACAAGAGATTGGCCATGATGGAAGACCAGGTTCAGATGTTGAGCAAGCTTATCACGCAGCGTGAGCGGAAATCGCAGCCAGCATTACCGCCTCAGTCGGAGGTTATAGACTTGGACGGTGGTTCAAACGAGAGCGCAGAGATAGCTAATAGGCCTCAAGCGGAAGCAGGAGCAGCGGGAGCTAGTAACATCACTGAGGCTCCAGCAGGGACAACAGAACAAGGAGAGGTTCATGATAGGCCTCAGGCGGAAGCAGAAGTTACAAACGTGAGCAGCAGCACTGAAGCCCGAGCAGAGATTGCAGAAGTCTCCCCAGATGTGCCCATGCCGGATATTTCTGCCAACACAGCAGCTGGAGCTGAGACTGCGGCACTGGGTACCGGCGCAAGTAACGATGTACCAACTGGGGCTGTGGAATACTCTCCAAATGTGTCTATGGATGGGAGCGCGGACGTGCCTGACAAGACTCCAGCTGGATCGGAAATCGAGATGCCGGACGATAGGACTGAAGCTCAGAACGATGTCAACAAATCACCCAAGACCATCGATGCGCCCATGACAGCTGAAGCGGTGCCAGAGGATGGAAGTGCAGTTCAGGCGACAGAGCCGGCTGATGAAGAATCACCCGCGACGCCCATAAGTGAAGAAGAATAGGTCCACAGCCTTGCTTGATCTATGCAGCGAGGCATCGCACTCCCCTCTTACGATGGCAGCACCGGCTCTACACTCCTGTAAACTGTGGTAGCTTCGAACGAGACCCGACAAGTTCTCTTGGCAAAACACGAATCACTTGCTTCTTCGATACTTCTCAAGTTTATGAACACTCAAGAGCGAGATCGTTCGGGCTGCTGGATCACATTGTGTCGAGATTTCCGATGGTGTCATGCCGTTTACTACAGAACGACGAGCAAAATCACGTCGTCGTATTCCATCACACGAGTCACGACCTCTATGTCCCGGTCTTGTTGCGGTGCCTCTCATCAATCGCTCGACTTTTCCATGGCCACAGTGCGTGTTCTGGTATCCGCCTTCATGAGCGATGTTGTGGCCTATGCGCTTCATGCACAGCATTGGTGGTTTAGTGGTAAAATTGGCCGTTGCCATGAGAAGTCATTGACTTCTTTGATATCGGCCAGCCCCGGGTTCGATTCCCGGCCGATGCATCACGCACGATTCCTGCTGTGGGAGTGCTCGCTTTTTGTTTTGTTTGTCAACAAACTGCTCCGTGGCACTGTGCTGGGGGCGAGTGACTGCTTCGCAGCTTGTTGGGCCGGCTTGATGCAGCACCGGGAACACTCGTTGATTTCGAGTGCCTTGGTCCCTGATCACAGATGGGACGATGGACTGGCTGCAGCCTTCTTGAGGTACACACGGCGCATGATCTGGACGGTATCCTTTGCAGTTTCATGGCTGCCTGGCTAACTTATGGTCAAGTGAGACCCGACCCGACATGCTTTGTATGGAGCTGATCTGAGACAGTGAGGTTGATCGTGGCCTCTTCGGCCACTTTTTCCTGCTGGCCATTGGCCGAAGATTGAATCGCTAGAACAGGGAGCCTTTCCGTGACCATATCGCACGGTAGTGTGGATTTGGCAGCCTTGTCACCGGATCGGTCGTACGAAGGAACGTACGGTGATATGTTTTCAGTAGCAATGGCTGGCGGACATACCACAAGTATCTTTCCACGCCACCAAAAGCACATCTGCGACTCCAGACGAATTGCTTCAACCTCGATGCTATACACAGAGAGTTCACCGGTCGTCTGAGACAGTGCTAGGCGCAAGCCTCGAGTCGTACTGATGGTCCTATCTTTCAGCTGCCAAGTTCTGTGTTCCCCTATACCGACATTGATTGGTTGAGAGTAAGGCAGATCATGTTCTGCGAATCAGAACTCCGCCTGTCGTTCGCTTATCATCCCTGGGTCGTTATGCCGATGGATACCGTAAGTCGATTCATTGTCCTCTTCGGCCCGCTAAATGGGCTCGGACTCCCAACACAGACACCGTTCAGAGGATGGTGAGCGAACATGGCTGCCTATTCAGATATCGATCGATGCCAGAAGTCTGATCGAGCTCTTTCGGCCCGAGAGACGGTCTTGGCCTCCAACGACAGCAACGACCACTTGCTCGAGACCGGTGAACGAACGTAGTTGTTCAGAGGCGACTGTTCTCATAGAAGTGGTCGCGATGAGCTCTTGGATGATATAAGTACGTGGTGCCTAACCACAACATCAGTCAGGTCTTCCACCAACTTCGAAGACTAATTACTCCATTACAAACAGAAAACAGCTACAACATCGCCACCGCCACCACTCCCGACATGCACTTCACCAGACTCGCCACGGCACTCTTCGCCGCCACCGCCCTGGCCGCCCCGGCAGCCTCTCCGGTCGACGTCGACGAGTCCCCGGCCACGACTACGGTCATGTTCAACTTCCCGACTGGTGCCGCCGGGCCCGTTCCGCAAGACTGTTGCTTCAAGGGCTCTTGGCACGGAATCAGTTGGGGCTGTGGCAAGAAGCGCTGCGGCAGCAAATGATGGGTAGTCGCGTCATTAAGACAGTGAAAGGTATCGAGGATGTTGGTGGTAGCGCTTGGTGCGCAAAAGCTGACGAAGGCTACATAGGCCACCCGCGGATATGTTTGACAATCGAGAGATCCGAACCGATCTCATGACTGATAAGGCATTCGGTGATTTGACAGGAGATTGGATGTTGGAAGGAGCGTTGGCATTACATGATAACATTCCCTTTCTTGATGTTCTCAAGCCAGCTCTCATTTATGTTCGATCGACCCTTTTCAGCTCGAGGGACGCCTCTGAGCTATCGATCGATACTACTGTCTCTACCGACTTATGATCATGACAGTTGAAGCTGCTTCGATAAGTTTGACTATTCAATGTGTCTAGTAATTGAGCGCCGTTTTTCTGTAAGCAAGATCAATCGAGAGATATCCCCGTAGCGACAAGCTATTGTGCACAAATCCATCAACTTCTGCCGTGCTCAGACCATCATGTCACTTTCGGCAAAGTAAACGTGCTATTACATAGCAAAGCTAGCAGTGGTAGTGAGTTCTTTTCCAAGGGGAGTAGGGTGATATTTGGCCGCTCAAACAAATTACTGGTAGGACGGCAATGGAAATGGCCCGTCAAGTAGTTGAAACGTGAGGTCGATATAAGGCTTTCTGACCTCACCTCATCCGCGAGCTCACCAAATACAACATTTTGTTTCAACAGCGACAAGCGTGCCTGTCGGAACTATTTTGCGATAGTTAAGCAAGTCTCTATGTATTTCAAGTGGTAACAAGATTGGTCTCGCTCCTCGCGGTAGCACAGTGAAAATTCGTATTCTTGACTTGGTGGGAGTAATTATTGCTTACATCCGTTGATAGATTTACCGGACGATGCATTCGATCGACCCTTCTCGTTTTTAAAGCCTAATAGAGCAACATTCGCCGTCCTGTGATTTAATTGTAATCGATTTGATCGCGATCAAGTGAACGTGCTCACCTTTTTACCCAAACCCTAACCCTGCTCGATCGGTACCCCTCAATGCGGGGTCAGTAGTGCGAGTGCGCGCCGTGAGTCGTCTTCAAATTTGCGACTTCGGTCGAGGCTCACTCCTTTCTAAACTCTTTTACAATGGAGTCTTCGAACCTGAGCAGTCTACGACCGCGCAAACGCAACCAGCAGCATCGCAATGTCTGCCGTCATCGTACTCGGCGCCCAATGGGGTGACGAAGGAAAGGGAAAAATCGTCGATGTCCTCTGCGAGGGCATCCAACTTTGCTGCAGAGGCCAAGGAGGTACGCTGCATATACAACAACAACAACAACAACACTGATCATTGCTAACTCTTTAACCAGGTCACAATGCGGGCCATACGGACGTTACTCCTGCCCTTATCGTCGCCAGAATCATGCTAATACCTTTACAGCATCAAGAAGACGGTGAACGGGAAAGAGACCACTTTTGACGTCCATATTCTGCGTAAGTGAGCCACTCGAGGACGCCACGGGACCCTTACTAACTCAATCATAGCCTCTGGCGTCCTTACCGAAGGTTGCGTCAACCTCATTGGCTCCGGCTGCGTCGTTCACATCCCCAACTTTTTCCACGAGATCGAGGTTCTGGAGAAGCACGGAATCACCACAAAGGATCGCGTGTTGATCAGCGATCGCTGCCACGTTGACCTGGACCTTCACACCAAGGTGGACGGTCTCGAGGAGGTGGAACTCGGAAATGCGAACATTGGCACAACCGGCAAGGGAATCGGTCCCACATACTCGACCAAGGCCGCTCGCAGCGGTATCCGTGTCTCAGACGTCTTCGACAAGACTCGCTTCGACGAGAAGCTGCGCCACCTCGCCGACGGTTACAAGAAGCGCTACGGCGACATTCTCCAGTACGACGCCGAAGACGAGATCAAGCGCTTTGACTCGTACCGCGAGCGCCTCCAGGCCTACGTCGTTGACCAGGTGCCGCTGATCGAGAGCGCCGTCAAGGGCGACGTTAAGATGCTCGTCGAGGGTGCCAACGCTCTCATGCTCGACATCGACAACGGCACTTACCCATTCGTAACCTCTTCCAACACTGGTCTCGGTGGCATCTTTACCGGCCTGCACCTCAACCCCCGCAAGATCAGGGAGACCATTGGTGTCGTCAAGGCCTACACCACCCGCGTCGGCTCCGGTCCTTTCCCGACCGAGCAGCTGAACGAGGTTGGCGAGAAGCTGCAGCAGGTTGGTCGCGAGTTCGGTGTGACCACCGGCCGCAAGCGCCGCTGCGGATGGCTCGACCTGGTCCTCGTCAAGTACTCGAACTCGATCAACTGGTACGACTCGATCAACTTGACCAAGCTGGACATTCTCGACGACTTCGAGGAGATCCAAGTCGCCGTGGCGTACGAGCACAACGGAAAGGAGATCACCAGCTTCCCCGCCGACTTGTCCGTGCTCGACACCATGAACGTCAAGTACGTGACCCTCCCCGGCTGGAAGGCCAACACTATGGGTCTGAAGAAGTGGGAGGAGCTGCCGGAGAACGCCCGCAAGTACGTCGAGTACATTGAGAAGTTCACCGGCGTCCACATCAAGTACATCGGCACTGGTCCCGGCCAGGAGAACATGATCGTCCGGTAGAGAAGGAATTTCGGAGGACATTTCCGGCCACGCAAAACGGATGATAGAGAATGATTGGAATGGGACATACAATACCGAAACCGATAGACACCCTGGAGGTAAGTTCCAGCAGCTATGAGAAAAATGGATGAACAGAAAGTTTGCAAAGGTGTGGTGTGTCTTGTGTTGCGTAGTGTTTTGTGCAGTGGAACAGTGAAACACAGCATGAGGAGTAGTTGGTGAGTGCAAACGATCAAGCGACCTCTCGTTTCACAGCCGTCGTTCGCGTTTCCATCAGGAACACGTACAGCAACAGAGGTGGTTCAAGATTGTGGAACAGCGGCATCGCAGCGTGTTGTTCGAGAAGGTTTCTCGGGTAGTCTAGCAAACGTGCCACGCACGCGCCGCTCGGTTCGGGTGTTACGATGCTGTGAGGCAGGGAGGCTGCTTGTCTAGGACTGCGGTGTCCTCGTAGGGCGGGAGAAAGAAGACTCATGTCTCGGTAAGCAGTGGTAGTCATAGTGAGTCGCGAAGATCAGCCCAATCAACGTTGCAGTGTTGATTGCTTGACATGTAGCTTGAAGAGTCGGCTATTCCGAACATGGAAGGTGACAGGCTGTGACTGGCTTGGGATGCGCAGGGTTTGTGCAATCATACAGCTCCAATTCTTAGGAGATATAGGCTAGACACACATTTGTGATCGGTGTGAGAAGTAGTGCAGGGGAATTATTGCAGAAGGCACCAGCACAAGACGCAGCACTCGGATACCGGCAGCCCAACGGACATAGTTATATACTACGTTAGCAGCGTACCTAATTACTCGTGCTGTAATCACAATCGCGGAAATCGTCATAGCGTTGCCCGTTCACATCAGCCAAATCATCTTACCTTAGTTTCACATACCACTTTCGATCTTCCCGCACAGCCTCTGCCCTCTCTCTCTGTTATTGCGCTACTCGACATCACCTTGTTGAAGCAAGCCACACACGCTTGCCGCTCGACCAGCAGCGCTCTCGCGACAGATCACCGCTCGTCAGGCTGAGAAATGCCAAATTAAGCCCCGCCGCCACCATTCGACGACGATCACTGTGGACTCGCCTGTACAACACAACACCACGCCGCGATGTTTTCGCACTGCAATGGCGCCTGGCAGTCGGACGACTTCACAAAATGTTTTAAGCAGGAGTATGCCTTCCACCCCGCCGCCTGTGAAAAACTCTTGCTAACAATCCTTCGCTCAGCTACCTGCAAACACTCTTTCCTCTAATCGCATGCGGCGCCTCTGTACTATACCTCACAATACAGGTCATTGTAGCGGCGAGACAGTCGCGGCTACAGACCGCATACGACATACTGAAAAATGAACAGCCTAATGGACGGGTCGCGAATGAGGAGGACGACGAGGACTCGGAAGAGGATGAGATGGATGTGAACGAAGACCTTGCGCTGATGGCGACAAAGTCGGTTGCCGACGCTTCCGTGGTGGACTTCGACAGGCCAAGAGGCGAGCTGCTCATACCGCTGGTGGAAGAAGTCTGCGTGCTGGCAGTATTGGGAATACAGATTGCGCTGCTCGTCGAGCATTGGGATCGCAAAGGCCGTGTCGCCGCCATTGCCCAGGTTGCCGAATGGTCGTACATTGCGGCCTTGACCTCCCTCCGCCTGGTCTTCTCGGCTTCGCACAGATTTTCATTCTCTCGACTCTGGTACCACACTGGTCTTCTTTACGCTGCGCAATGGGTCCTCACTCTGTTGGTCTTCCGTTCCGAGATCATCCACCCGCACTCCAACTACGTCCGCGCACTGGTCAGCAGCTACTTTGCGCTCAACACCGTCCTTGCGCTCATCGCTGGAACATCTCGCAAAGGCAACCAGCCCGTGTACGTGGAGTACGAGGGCGACTTGAAGCCTGCGCAGGAACCTCTGGCTAGCGTCTTGTCTTCCCTGACTTTCACCTGGGTGGACTCGGTTGTCTGGACTGGATACAAGAAGGCATACGAGATGAGTGATGTGTGGAATCTTCCAGGCCAGGACAAGGCTGCGGCCATTCTGGCGGACTATCGCCAAGTGAAGAAGACCAACATTCTGGCTTTCCATCTCCTCAAATACTTCAGGAAGGGCCTCCTCGTCCAAGCGGCTTGGGCATCAGTCTCTGGTTTAATCACTTTTGTTCCCACACTGCTCCTCAAGGCCATCCTGGAATATGTCGAGAACCCCGGTAGCGTGCCCAGGAACGCTGCCTGGTTCTACGTTATTCTGCTATTCGTGTCTGGCGTCGTCAACGCTCTCTCCAGTGGCCAGGCTCTCTGGAAGGGCCGTAAAGTGTGCATCAGACTCCGAGCTATCATCATTGGTGAGATCTACGGCAAAGCTCTCCGCAGACGGGCTGCTGCAAGCCCCGACAAGGTTCTCGGAGAGGAGCAAAAGAAGTCGTCGGATGACGAGCCGAAAAAGAGCTGGATGAAGAAGATCACGACTCTTGGACGCAAGACCAAAGCGGACGACACCAAGACTGGCGCCAGTAAGAAGGCCGAGGAAGATTCCCAAGTTTCTTCCGGTGCCATCATCAACCTCATGGCCGTGGATTCTTTCAAGGTTGCCGAGATCAGTGCTTACCTGCACTTCCTTTGGGCCGAAACACCCGTCCAATTTGTACTTGCCGTTGTCCTGCTCTATCAAATCCTGGGCTACAGTAGTATTGTCGGAATCGGTATGATGGGCTTACTGCTTCCCGTCAACATGTGGATCGCAAAGCAATTCGCCTCATCACAGAAGAAGATTCTGGCTGCCACGGATGCTAGGATCCACACGACCAACGAGGTTCTCACCAACATTCGCATCATCAAATACTTCGCCTGGGAGCAGCGTTTCCTCGGCAATGTCGAAGAGAAGCGTGTCACGGAACTGCGCCATCTTCGCAACAGATACGTAATCTGGTCCATTGCTGCTACCATCTGGTCTGGAGCCCCGGTTGTGATCACATTCCTGACTTTCTTGATCTACACCATGGTCGAGAAGAAAGACCTCATCCCATCTGTTGCATTCACCGCCCTGTCGCTGTTTAGTCTGCTGCGCATCCCCCTGGATCAGCTTGCCGACATGGTTGCCCACGTTCAGGAGTCGAAGGTCTCAGTCGACCGTGTTGAAGAATATCTTAACGAGCCCGAAACCGACAAGTACAGGCAGCTCCAAGCCGATGTGGTCGACGAGGAAGGCAAGCCAATGATTGGATTCAAGAACGGCACTTTCTCTTGGGGCAACATCGAATCCGACGACTTCAAGATGATCGACCTCAATGTGAACTTCAAGGTTGGCCAGGTCAACGTTATCATTGGTCCTACTGGTAGTGGCAAGACTTCTATGCTCATGGCCCTGCTCGGAGAAATGTCGCTCATCGATGGAAGTGTCTACCTGCCCGGAGGCAAATGCCGCGAAGACTTGAAGGCCGACCCGGAAACTGGACTGACCGAGAGCGTCGCCTATTGCGCGCAGCAGGCTTGGCTCGTGAACGGAACCATCAAGGAGAACATCGTCTTTGCGAGCCCCTGGGACGCAAAGCGCTACAAGAATGTCATTGTGGCATGTTCGCTTCAACGTGACCTAGAAATCCTGGATTCTGGTGACCAGACTCTTGTTGGAGAAAAGGGTGTTACACTGTCCGGCGGTCAGAAACAGCGTATCAGTTTGGCAAGAGCACTGTACTGCAACGCTAGACATGTGCTTCTTGACGATGTCCTTAGCGCCGTTGACTCGCACACCGCGAAGTGGATCTTTGATAACGCGCTCCTGGGTCCGCTCATGTACAACCGTACCTGCATCCTGGTCACACACAACGCAGTCTTGTGTCTGCCGCAAGCTGCGTACGCCGTGGTCCTGGACAACGGTCGCATCAGTGCCCAAGGTACCGCGCAAGAGGTCATCGCATCCGGCACGCTACACGAAGATCTTTCCAAGCTCGAGTCGAAGCCTGCTTCACGTGGTCCGTCCCGTGTTCCCTCTGACCTTGGCGAAGATGGCTTGGAGCCGGCTGTGGAGACAGAGTTCCACATCCACGAACCCAACGGCATCCCTAACGGCGATCCTCTGATGAAGGTTCCTACCAAAGACATCCCAGGCATGAATTCTACTGCCGA
>Ga0265780_10003927_pt1 | contig 19358 bp, 14 predicted proteins | sample P1T30metagenome_FD_192432 | JGI IMG/M metagenome (GOLD analysis project Ga0265780, IMG submission 192432) | Plant litter microbial communities from East Loma Ridge, Irvine, California - P1 T30 | ecosystem: Environmental > Terrestrial > Plant litter > Unclassified | place: USA: California...
CCCCCCCCCCCCCCCCCCCCCCCCCCCCCCTGATTTTGGGATAAGTAGACGTTTTGCTTGCTTGCGCTGCGACAAATGTATCTTTATCTCTTCCTCCTTTCCAATCTCGAAGAGAGAGAAAAAACAGCCGGTCCAAACGATAAAGCCACGGCAAAAGCGCGTCCGCCCATCCGTCCATCCATATGGCGTCCGAGGCAAAAGACGCGCCTGTTGCTTCGAGCACCTCGGGTTCCGACGTCGAGGTCCTAGCAAGCCTTGTCAACGAGAAGAGATTACTTCGGAAACTGGATTTGAGACTTTTGCCTGCGGTGTCGGTGTTGTATCTACTCAGTTTCTTGGATCGCAGTAATGGTATGTTTGTGTATTTTTAAAGTTTTATGAGACAGAAAAAGCTAACAGGGTTTTTTTTCTCTCTATCTGTGTAGTTGCCAATGCACGACTCGAAGGGCTGACTACAGATCTGAAAATGACGGGGAATCAATATCTCACTGGCCTGACGCTGTACTTTATTGGTTATGTTCTCTTTGAACTTCCATGCAATATCGTGCTCAAGCGGACGACGCCCAAGTTTTGGCTGCCGACGCTTACGCTGGCTTGGGGCGTGGTGGCGACGTTGATGGGTGTGACGCAGAATCGAGAGGGGTTCTTTGCTGTGAGGTTCTTGTAAGTTGTAGTCTTTATTTTTTAAATAAATAAATCTGAGGGCTGGAGCTAATCAGTGACAAGTCTTGGTGTTGCAGAGTCTGGGCTGTTTCCTGGTGTTGTATATTATTTGAGCATGTGGTATAAGCGGAACGAGCGCCAGTATCGCATTTCATTGTTTTTTAGTTGTGCTTCGTTGGCCGGCGCGTTCGGTGGTGTAAGTCCATGTACTACAACTGATATAGTTTCATACTGACTTTTGTAGATCCTGGCCTATGGCATCGCACATATGCGCAATGTTGGAGGGTATGCTGGATGGCGGTGGATCTTCATTCTCGCAAGTTCATTCGTGTCCCCGACTAATCCCCAACTAACCGCAAAATAGGAAGGTCTCCTCACAATCGTAATCGCAGTAGTCGCATACTGGTTCATCTCAAACTACCCCGACACCGTCAGCTGGCTCAGCAAAGAAGAGCGAACCTTTATCCAAGCACGTCTCAAAGCCGATAGTGACGCAACAAACGACGAAGTATTCTCCTGGGCCCAAGTCCTCGTCGCAGCCAAAGACGTCAAAGTCTGGCTTTACGCGTTCGCTTTCCACACCATGAGTCTGCCACTATACACACTGTCCCTGTTTTTAGTATGCTATAACCCCTCCATACACCCTCTTTCTCACACTTCAACATACAAGTCCCAGACTAACAATCTCGCCAGCCAACAATCATCCGCGACATGGGCTACACATCTGCGCAATCCCAACTCCTCACCATCCCACCCTATGCCGTCGCAACACTCTTCACAATCTTCTGGGCCATACTTTCTGAGCGCTATGCCCGTCGCGCACTCTTCATCTTAGCTACCTCGACGGTCGCCATCATCGGTTACATCATTCTCCTCGCCAACACTGATCCCAAAGCGCGTCCGGGCGTTTCCTACCTTGGAACTTTCTTTGCAGCAGTGGGCATATACCCCTCGGTCGCACTCATTCTTTGCTGGCCTGCCATCAACGTCAGTGGCCAGACTAAGCGAGCAACGGCCAATGCTATGCAAATCAGCATAGGTAATCTGGGTGCTGTACTGGGTACGCAGCTATACCGCGCTAATTCGGGGCCGCGCTATGTGCTGGGGCATAGTTTTGCACTGGGGTATTGTTGTTTGAACCTGGTGGTTGTGGGCATACTGTTGGTATTGCTGAACAAGGAGAATAAGGAAAAGGACAGGATTTTGGCAGAGAAGCCGGAAACGAAGGGATTCCATGATAGCGTTGAGGATTTGAAAATGGGGGATCGCCATCCTAGGTGGAGGTTTCAGGTTTGAGGGCCTAGATAGGAGCAGGGCAGAGCATTCGATGCATGTGAGGGGATGGGGTGGAAAAACTGTTGTTATTAATCTTGTGATGACGCCCACTAGATGGGTTCTTGTTACATCTGTCAAATTTCGTTTTCAAGTGAAAAATATTAACGAAATCGACGCGGGAAGATGTTGGATTTTTGCTTTGGTTGTAATACAACGGTAGGCCACAGGGTGTCTAAAGCATGACGTCGTCTCGGAAAACGAAGCAAGTCTCCGTTCCAGACTCCTAGTCGCGGTAAACAGAGCAAAAAGTGAAGTGCAACAGATAATAGCGAAAAGCAAAAACGCAAAACAGGCAGAGTCAGTTGGTCACAGGGGTAGGGGGAACCTGTGAACCAATTATTCTTTCCACAACAGTACTGATAGGGTTCACCCACTAACATGCATCCAGTGTTTAGTGGTAGCACTAAGCGGTCCCAGTACTAACAATTGTTTCTTTGGGTGAGTGCAAGTATGGTCTGGTGATGATTTGCACGTGATCAACCACATTGGGCAAGCGCCAACCGGATCCTTGCGTTGGTCCATTCATGCGACAACCATTGAGGAATGGCGTAATTGTTCATGACCGGCAGGGTGCATGTGAAACGCAGTAGCTGGTTGGCGACGGCGAATGTGATGGCCTGGAGCCCCGAGGTATTGCGTTTGTTGTGCTCAGGCGGTGCAGCGTGCAGTAAAGCGTGCAGAAAAGGCGCGTTCTCGAAGCTTGTCGGGGGCTGAAAGAAGGCAACAAGGGCGACATGGCGACATGGCGACATGGGGGTTCGGCAAGAAAAAGTTGAAAGAGCCGAATGAAGCGAAAAGCTCTCTCTGCCGCGACGGTAAAACTATTCATCTTTTACCATGCCACCGAATTCCTGAATTGCACTGCTCCACCCAGCGCCGTAACGGCGGAAGACTAGCCCACCTCTTTTCTCACTATCGATAAAAGGCCGGTCACGCAAAAGCGCTCGCTCTTTTGCTAAATTATCTCCCGCCGACTACCAAAGGCCAGACAAGCAGACAACCCCACCACATCCGTCTCCTCCGGTTTCAACATGAGGAACATTGTGGTACTCGGCGGAACGTCTCATCCGCAGCTCACTGAGTATGTTGCAGCAGCAAGATGGGGATAATCCTCTTTCTTTTTCCTAATCACTCGCAGGACCATCTGCAACCACCTTGGCATACCAAAGGCCAAGGTGCTTCTTGACAAGTTCAAGGGCGGTGAGACGAGAGTTGAGATTGAGGAGAGTGTTCGAGGCAAGGATGTCTTCATCATCCAGTCTGGCGGCGGTAAAGGTACGAAAATCGTCCAGGACGCTGGTTGCGCATGGCTTCGGCACCGCGCACTCGCTGAAGAGCCTCGCTGACTTTTGGTGTTGCGCGCAGTCAACGACCATTTGATGGAGTAGGCCCATCCTCATGGTGAAGTTGAGTGACGTGCCTGACCTTTGCTCCAGACTTCTCATTACCATCTCGGCCTGCCGGACCGCCTCTGCGAAGCGCATTACCGCCGTCCTCCCCCTCTTCCCCTACTCGCGACAGTCGGACATTCCCTACAACAAGACGGGCGCGCCCCTCTCAAAAGTGCCCGGCTCGCGCTCGAGGACTGGCACGTACACGTTCGAGTCGCTTCCACAGACGCCGTTTCCAGGCCAGGCTGAGAGTGCAGGCCTAACAAATGGCTCAGCCGCGTTGCACCACCAGCTCAGTAGGATGAAGATGGACGAGCGCAACGGCGGTCACTCGAACCCGACGAGTCCCGTCAAGAGCAACGGCATCAAGCGCACCGACACGAATGACTCGGCCAAGTCGGACAAGTCCACATACTTCAACAACGAGCATGGAGCCAATCCGACCAATGGTACCAACGGCATGTCTACCCTGACGCGCCAACCCACCGTCACGAAGCCTCCAGCCTTTGAGCCCCAAGTCGGGTACCGGCAATGGGTTGCTCAGGCTGGTACGCTGATTGCCGACCTTCTCACATGCGCCGGTGCCGACCATGTAATTACCATGGATCTTCACGGTATGTACATGTCTAGAAAAAGAAAAAGAAAAGCGACATTGGGCTGACTGTGACTCCAGACCCTCAATACCAAGGTTTCTTCGACATACCTGTTGACAACCTCTACGGCCGCCATCTGCTCCGCAAATACATCCAGTTCAACGTCCCCCACTACCAGCAAGCCGTTGTAGTCTCCCCTGATGCTGGAGGCGCCAAGCGCGCAACCGCCATCGCCGACGCACTCGGCATGCCTTTTGCCCTCATCCACAAAGAGCGCCGCCCTACACAGATCAGCGACCGACAAAACGCCACGATGATGTTGGTTGGAGATGTCAGGGACCGCACAACCATCCTGGTGGATGACCTGGCGGATACCTCGAATACCATTACCCGCGCCGCAAAGCTTCTGAAGAAGGAGGGCGCAACCCGGGTCATTGCCCTCATTACCCATGGCATTCTGAGCGGCGATGCTATTGACCGCATCAATGCTAGTGCGCTTGACAAGGTCATTGTAACCAACACGGTACCTCAAGAGGAGCACAAGTCAAGATGTCCCAAGCTAGAGGTTCTGGAGGTTGGCAATGTCTTTGCTGAAGTAGGCTCAAGATCTATGCTACAAATGACGTGAAAGTGCTAATTCGAAACTAGGCCATTAGACGTGTCCACCACGGAGAGAGTATAAGCGTGCTCTTCGACTACAGCTAAGTATCTGAGCTTGGCGAACATCCGTTTCCCGGCCTTGCTAGTTCTGTAACGCACTGGGAATATACTGCAAAAAAAAGATGAAGGAAATTGGCTATAGAGAGAGAGAGGGAGAGGGGGAGAGAGAACGGCGTTGAGGGAAGTTTTTTTAACGCTGGTTACACCAAAGGCGCCACCGGAATCTCTTGTGTGTAGCATCCTTTACCCTCCCTATCATTTGTCTTGACACAGATGTGGATGTGATAATTCTTTCCTGTGTGTATGCCTGGGACTGCCGAGGTACCCTTGAAATATGGGCATTACGAGCATATAAGCATGGTACTGGCGTTGGGAGGTAGTTCCCTTATCTTTAAAAAAAAACAAGAATTTATATATACTAGACGAGATTTGTGTGTCGCGCCTTGGTCTTCTACACACATTGCTATCGTTTATGTTTTGTGTTTGTTTTTTTGTGCAAAATCGACCTGGTAACGTTGGAAGTGGGATTCCCGCAATTTAGTCAAATACAGGTAGGTAGCACAAGGGCTCTGAACTGAACTGGACTGAACTGAGCTGATGTCATGTATGTTGCATTTTTATTTCATTTTTAGCGCTAACCCACAACATCATCATGTACATAAACACCCCTTTGAACCATGTAAACACTCTACGTTCTCCTTCACTTGAACTGATCCTCGGTAACACCCTTGCCCATGGCCGCCGTGGAACTCACACCACCACTCACCATCTTGAGCAGATTATCGACGTAATTAGCGCCGCTCCACTTTTGATGCGTGAGCACGTCGACCTTGTTGTCAGCCTCTGGCTCTTGGATAATCTCGCCGTAGGCACGCATGCCGTGCTTGGCGTACGCCTTTGAGAAGGTGTCGGCCATGAGGGCGCTCTGGTGCAGACCGGCGAGGGTGATGAACTGCCAGCAGTAGCCGAGCTTGGCGAGGCGCTGGATATATGTTTCCTGCTCGTCGCGGGGCATGGCTGCTTTCCAGTTGAACGAGGGGGAGAGGTTGTATGCGAGTCTGTGATTTTTGTGATTAGCTTTGCAACTAAAAAGAGGGATTGGATGATTGGAGAGGGGGGGGGGGGTTTCTTACTTTTGCTCTGGCCAGACGGCGTGGACACCGTCGGCAAACTCCTTTGCTTGTGCGTAATCGGGAAGTTTCGACTCCATCCATATCATGTCGCAGTAGGGTGCGTAGGCAACGGCGCGGTTGATGGCACATTGACATCCACCTTGGTACCTGTAGTATCCCTCTCGGGTCCTGGCTGCCTCCCAGTTGAAGTACACATCCACTCCGGTCAGGCCTGCGGCAATGGCACGGGCTTCAGAGTTACTCTTGCCCTTGCTCTTTGCCATGAACTCGCTGATCATACCCTGCTTGTCAACGTGTACGCCAGCGTTGATTGTGTCAATCACGGCTTCGTGGTAGAGCTTTAGCTTGGCCTCTTTTATCCACGCATCCTCAATCGCTTGGAGCTCTGCACCATTCTTGCCAGCTTGCTCGGCGGCATACATGAGCTCGCTTAGCGGCTGCAGGGCAGGGTTCGTGCATCCTAAGATGTAGTGGTGGTCACGGGGATCGATTGTAGACGTGATGAGAGTAGCAGCTTCGGAGTCGGTGCGGGCAACTGCAAGTAGATCGGTCCCTGTTCCCTTCATGTAAGTCCAAACTGAAGATTAAACCTTTGACGGATATCAATCTTACCCATGATGTCGGCCTGTGCTCGGATAGCGACCAAGCGGTTGATGTGCTCGCTGATCGGTACCAACACTTTTCCTGCCATGTGTCCGCACTTCTTCGTCCCTGGTGCTTGATCCTCAATATGTATACCAGCTGCACCCTTCTCAATAAACAGCTTGGTAAGCTTCATGATAGCTGTGAGACCACCATGTCCAGTATCTGCGTCTGCAATGATCGGTCGGAGGTAATCGGTGTTTGCAACCTTTGCGCGGTCGGCTTTCGCAGTGGTCAGACGCTCCTCGCGTTGCTTCCGGTCATGGAAAAGCTGTGCCATGAATAGATGGCCAACCTTGTTTGGTACAGTTGTCTTGAGCGGATGAGCTTGAGTCTTTAGGTAAATAGTTGTGTGGGCAACTTACGTAGGGATAATCTGCGAGATCTGGGCCTGGTTCGTCTGTCGATGAAGCTGTTGACGAAGCTTGCCATCCAGAAACATATACTGTATCCAAGTACTTTGCCATCTGTGTGACCATGACTGGGTCAAGACACCCGTATGTGAAGCTCGCATCTCTATTCTATACGTTGTCAGATGGAATCAGAAAAAAAAAGAGCTCGTGATAGGGACGCTTATCGTACCTTGAAACGACCTTCGACAATGTCCCAAAGCTTCTTCGACTGGCTGTTGCTCGGGTACGTAATCTTGAGATTGCCCCTCTTGGAAACAATATCCTCTGCTGTAAAAGGCCTCCTAGTATACCTCCATCTTGAATCTGACCACCATTGCTTGACTTCCTGAACCTCCTTCTGGAACTGCGCCTCCTCGGCGTCAATACCCGACATTGCGTGTCTGTTTGCAATATATATAGATGATGTTTGAAAATGTATGAGTCGGCAACGACAACCTAGCAGCTCAATCCGTCTGGTAGGCACAAAGACAAGAACAAGGAAGGAAGAGAGGAAAAAAGGAAAGGCTCTTTCCTTTGATAGATGATAAAGTAATGACACCACAAGCTTCTAGCCTCGGTATACACAACACGCACCCACCTGGGGGCAGCCAAGCTCCTTATATACGTTATAACATCAGCATTTCCGTGGCGGTCCAGGTTCGCATAACCCCAGCTTTACCACATGGCTCAAACGTTCGGGGAGGACCGGCTCAGCGTACCATTGGCCCGAGTAGCGTCCGAGGGCGTGAGAAGGACGGTCTAGCGTGACTGTGATGCTGAAGCGGAAGCGTGATTTTGCATTGCCCTCGGCCCAAGGGGAATCGACCGCTTGGAAACGTGACTGGTGTAGATCGGGCGGAGTTGGGGACGAGCGGAGCTGTGCTGGGGATGACGTTGGCCAATGCTTTGGTCAAGACAAAGCAGCATATTCTTCTCGTCATGGATGGCTGAGCGCCTTTGCTTTGATATCACACAACAAACTGCCCATTTTGCAAACTACAAAGACAACGTTACTGAGACACGCGACCACATGCAGCTTCACATGTCGAAGGGGGGTAGCCTGTGTCTCGTAGCTTGTGCATGTGAAGGCGCGTGCCAAAATCTGGGGTTGTTGCGGCTGTTAGCCCCGAACGCGGGTTTTACCTCGGTTGATCATGTCCGGAAAAGGCCTGAACCGTCATTGACCAACAATCTTCACAGCCGCTGCTCACGCGGATTTGAGCCGGAAAACCATGTGAACGTTGTCATGATTGCATCTGAAAGATGCTAGACCACCAAGGTGCGGCGATCGCGTTGATCTTGTCGGCTGTGGATAAACTCGGACTTTGTTCGCAACGGCATGGCACCGACATCTGTGGGGAGCATGTCGTACATTAAGTTTGTGTATTAGGTTGGGGCCACAGTGGTATGAACCTACTTGTAGCCCTTGAGCAGGCCATAGGCATGGCAAGCATACATACACGCAGCGCTTTTCGCTATCCACCACCAATTCCAGTTGCTAACCGCAAGCGCACCCAAGCAAGCAGACACATCCCTCTGAGTCAGCAGCAGTTTCAGACAATCCCCTGATCCTGATCTTTCACCGAGTTCGCCCCAGTTCCTCAGCTGCAGGACAGCAAGGAGACACAAAGAGACCCTCAGCACCAGGTCGACCAAACCAACAATCTCCGAGAATCCAAAACAGAAGCGTTGTGCCAAGAACAGCTTCGTGACAGCCCTTCTGTACTCGCCAGCATAGCATTGTCCCTCGACGCTCCTCGCAAACTTGTCCAACTCGGAATACGGTCTGTGACGGATGTCGTTGACTGTGGAAGTAGTGCTCTTTGGCGTCACTGAGTATGCAGGATCAGCCGGCGCACACCTTAATTTCTTGAGCAGCAGCCATCTCAGCTCATCCAGATAACTTCGTTCCACTACTATCCCGTCCTTGCTTCGTATTGATGAACACTGAGAAAGTAGCAGTGGCAGCAGTTGTGGGCGGCAGACCCATAAAGTTCTGTTTCGCTCGTCGGTGAAGATACATTCGCGGTCAACGGCCTCGGATGTATATGTGTAATGGACGAGTCGCGAGTAAAATCCGGGTGTGAGGACTCGGACTTCGATGTGCTTCATACGTGGGTTTGCATTGTCTTCTCCCCGCGTGGTGATCCAATTGATCTCGGGCTCGGGAATCGAGGTTTTGAGCGTGATGCGGAAAGGAACTGCTGTTTGATTCACCAGCATGGTGAGATAACGACCGAAGACTTTATAGATTATTCTGGAGATGTCAGTTTTTGTTGTTTTGTTGCATACCTCTAAACTTACGTCTCAGCCGTGCTGGGTAGACGGCCGACGCTGGTAGTCAGTACCTCAGGCCGGAACCATACATGCAACTTCTTCGTGAAAAACAGTTTGCCGGCTTCCCTTATGATGCGTGGAAACGTGACGAAGCCGACCCACCACCAGCTCAGAACGAACCGCGCCGTTCCAATGAAGCCCAGCTGGTCGGGATCAAAAGATTTGCTAGTGGAATAGAGGCGGGCCACGAGCTTTCCGTGGTCCTTGGACGATTTTAGTGTAATAGTGTTGTCGATCATGGGGTTTTCATAGCTGACGAAAGGAAACGGATTCAGGGCTTTCAACGAATAAGAGCCTTTCCTTGAGTTGAAAGGTGATACATGAAAGTCCTTCATCCAAACATCGGTAAACTTTGACTTCGCTCCGTTGAGTACCTGTGGCTCATGCTCTTCTGCTCCAAATAATGGCTGAGAGTTGGTTGTGGTTGGCGAAGTCGGGGAACTCGACCCATCGAGCAGGTACATGCGCCTTTCACCAAACGTATTGTTGACTTCCAGTATCATCTTCGTGAGTTGGTGCTCGGCGTCGTAGACGTACCAGAATGAGACGGGATTAAATGCATAGCCGAGAAAGCGCGGCGCTGTGACCAAGTAGGCGTAACACCACTCAGAATCTTTGACGTGCTGCTCTTGTAGATACGTCTTCAGCTTCCAATAGAATCCATGCTCACCATTACCCCGTGTGAGGTAGTCTTCGGCTCTTACACGTAGCCACCATCTTCCCAAATATTTGTCCATTCCGCTAGGACGCACCGTCCCGTTGTACCGATCTTCACAAGGTACGATGGGATATCCACACTGAAGATACGAGTATGCAAATGCATGCCGCTTTGGAAAGATGCGGGCATGTTTTGTTTCGCAAGGAAAGATGCGTGCCTTTGGCGCTTCGACGTCCGATCGCCATCGGCGCTTTCTCTCCAATTTCTCCCATCTTGTATCATTGGTGCTGTTTTTAGTGAACCATAGGTAGACGGCAGCGGAAAGAGCAAGCGTGACTGCGACGATAGTAGCAATACGCGCTGTGGGCAATTCTTCGGCCCCACTCAACACTCCCAGCGTGTAATTCCAACTCTTTGAAGCAATTCCAACAAATTCTCCTCTTTCCAACCAGGCGTAACATACTCCAAGGATGGCGCAATCTGTGGGAAGCTGACGATCCCCATTGCGCCATCTCAACACATATCCTCCGATCCAAATCGCTAGTAGCGGCCACACTCGCCACCCACCCGCGACAACACAGGGCAGCACCACAGCTGGCGCGCACCCAAGGGCAAATACACCCAGGTCGCGACGGCTATGTGCACTCCACATCAGGGCAACTGTTTGTATATCGTAACGTTGGAAAAGTAAACAGAGAGGAACGCCGCGGACAACGGATGGATGTCAGTCGGAGGTCGTTTGGCGCTAGTCTGTTTTGATGAAATGTAAATGCAGGGACCCCAGGAAGGATGGATCCCCACCACTTAAACTCGCATATCTGGCCCCCTCGAAGCGCGAGCTATGGGTTTTTGATAAGGCGTTTGCGGATCATGCATGGTAGTGAGTAGCGAACTTGACGTTTGAACGCCGACTACAAAGTTTGTGGCTGGTACATGGATAGGTCCGGAGGTCGACGTTGACGCTGGGCCATGAAAGAAGATGGATCCACGCTACAGGTCGGCGATCATGTGCGGAAGTGGGAGTTCCAACTGAAGATGCCAAGCGACAACCGCCTAGCAAGAGGAACTTACCATTGCTAAGACGCTGCTGTTCACGAGCTTGCTACCGCAGACCGCAGATTCTGGGCCTCAAGCGCCACGCGATGCCCGTTTAGACGTCCCGATCGGAGTACACTCCTGCCATGGACTTTCGATCCCAGTCACCGTTGTCGATGCAAATGTGACTAGAAGAGCCGTAGTCGGGGTTTGCGAACGGTGGGGGAAAATAACCACGCCATCTATATTCGTGGGTTAACATCTAATGTGTATTTTGAGAGGTTAATGTCTTCAACATAATTTGCATTGGGGAACGCGGAAAGAAGAAAAGGCTTTGAGACTCTTCACGCCTATGACGCATCGCCCTGAATAATGGCGGAAACAAGGAAGGCGCATAGAGATTATTTGGCAATAGAGTGGTCCAGATGGTTCAAAAGGAAGGAAAGAAAAGAAAAAAGAAAAGAAAGAGGAGAAAACGGGGAAGCTAACCAATCTAGAGAAAGAGGTCGAAACAGAGCTCGTACTCATACCTCCATCACAGACCTTCGTTTAACTCATCAGTAGCTCACCACATAACAATATCCTGCAAACCAATCTACATCAATACCTAGAACATACCACTTATATTCTCATGGACTCGGTTGTCAAAGCGATATGTAAGTTGCAAAACTGGGCCAGGTTGCTTCGCATGGCTTGGCTGCGCGTGACGTTGTTCACTCGCTATCTGTCACGTTACGCCCAAGTATGTCACAGATACTGAATTTTCGCCCATGATGGACATGAGATGATACTCGAGATTCTTGCACATACACGCCCTGAACGCGTCCTGGTTGACGGCTATTTCATATCTCTGAGTTTACTTGGGCAGAATACGAATACGGGTAGTTGACCACTGTAAGATGCGCGACTGAGAGACGTCTGGACAGCTTATTCAGCTAGCATGGTTTCCGGCGTTGAACATCAATACGCACTGAGATGTATTTCCAGTATACAGTACGGATCCGATGGGGTGGGTTTAGTAGTGAGTATGGCAGATGGTAGCATGACTGTACCAGCCAAGACGAGTCGTCATCTTTGGTCTCATTAATAGGACCTTCTGCTCGTCTCCTGATTCTCCCTTCGTGTATGCCTCGTCCACTCGCTGAGCATTCGGCGAATTCCGTCAAAGGCCACCTTGACTGCTGGCTTCGCACGTGACACGATATGTATGTGATAGGCTCTTGATTGTTGAAGGCATCCCACGGAAGCAGTCACTAGTAGTGTGGCGCAGTTCGTACATGTCTCGGAAGCCGAAAGCTACTGCCTTGGATTCCTAAAATTGTTTCGACGGGAACATTCGGCACTATTACTGCTCCCTTTGATTGGGAAGTTGTCAACGTCTGACCTGGTTGAGGCCGCACCAGGAATTGGCAGCGGACAAGGAACCAGGATAGACTGATAAGCAGTGGACGAAGCTGTACCGCTGTCAGCCATTGTCTGCAAAACAATCTGATTGCCGTCATGTCTCCAATAGTGAAGGTGACGAATACCCCATGTCAGCATGGCGCAGCTGACTGGCGGAAAGAAATTGCGGGCATGGTCGGACGGAGCATGAGGCAAGAGAAACCTGGCTGTCCACGAGACACGACCGATAGGTTGTTGAGTGCTTCGCTGCAACCATGCCCAGATGCAAGTTTCAGCTCTCGATCGCGGGCAGCAATACAAGTCAACGGTAATCGCCGCGATTGCCTGATGGCAGCAAGGAGCGCCCAAAGACCGAGGTGCTCGAGTTGCGAGTGTTTTGCAGCGTCTGAAAATCAAGATTCTCCAAAGAAAAGATAGTCAGGCGGACGCCGGTTGGAGGTAGCGTGAACGGGCAGGGTGTTGGGATGAGTCAGGGGGGAACTGTGCCTGGGGGCTAAAACGCTCAGGGTCTGCGCATACGTCAGCCCCACGTGACGATCAACAAAGCAGAGCCCTGGAGCGATTGGGCATGTCGACATGCTCGCCCAACTTTCTGCTTAGTGCGAGCTTGTAAATCTCAATTGAATGTGGTACTGCCAAACGTCACTGTGCGCGTCTCCTGTTCATGACCCTGTGCGTAGAAGAAGCTTCCAGTCCGTCAACCCACCCCCCCCCCTCTTGATTTGTCGTCCAGGGTTTATCATCCCACTCGGCAACTTGCCTGAAAGCGAACACAACCACGACGGACCGCGTGACGACACAGAAACACAAGTTCCCAGACTATAGGCCCGACTCGCACCGACTTGTATAGGGCGCAGGGCTCGTATATTTTTACTGCTTCAACACCGCGATACAGTCATGACCACTGCTATGAAGACTACCGAGAACACGGCCGCAGCCCCTCAGCAGCCCAACCCGCCCACCTCCGCCACAGCTGCAGCGCGCGAGACCAAATCAGGAGACGATAGCAGCCTTCTGGGCAAGGGAAAGAAGCTCCTGGGACTAGGCAAGAAAAAGGGGAACGAGGACGACAAGCAAGCCAGCGAACACGCAGGAGCGGCTGCCCCTTTGACCACGGCTCCCACACTACTCCCCTCGCCGCCCATGTCACCGCCCGAACGACGAGCGTCGCCGCGAGGCAGTCCGCGTATGCTGCCAATTGGCGCGTCTCCTGGCCGTCGCATTCGCTCCACGTCACCCGGACTCCATAGCCCAGCATCCTCACTCATCTTCGAGCGCAACGTGCAGGAGCCTGAGCCGTCTGCCGATGTGCCCGCGCATATCCTGACTGAAGACCATATCCCACCTGCACTGGATGCGACATCATTGGCCATTACCGACAACCAGCTGAATCCCGACGAGGTGGAGATTGTAACACACTCGGCCCACCAGCCAGTGGCCGTGGCCGTGGCGGGCAGCATGAATGATTTGCTACACTCGCCGCATCTCCCGCAAGAGGAATCAGTGACTTCGAGCCATGCCGACTTCTCCGAGACTGGGGCTGGGTACGGCTCACTGGACACGGCTGACCCACGTCGCTTGAGCTTTATATCTTTTGCAGATGTAGTGCAGGCTGAACACGTGGAGCACGACAGACAGGACGTCTTTGGTACCACGTCTAGCGAGGCGCTGCAGTTTATGAGCCTATCGTCGACGGCAAACCGCTCGCCGTCGCCAGTGCGGTCTGCAGCCTCCTCGCCTCCAACAACGAGCGGGGCGGCGTCACCCAAGCACGCGGATCTGGGACGTACGCGATCTCCGGCCAGCCCTACATCTCCCATTGTGCTCGGAACTCCGAACCCGGGATTGGGGGAAGAGCTGCCGGTGCAGATTGAGACGATGCGCCAGGCGTTGCGCAAGACGCACTCTGGCGATCTGAGTGGTGCGCGTTCGCAGCCATTGAGCGCAGCGAGCGTCGAGGAGAGCGCAGCTGATAAGCCGCCGTTCAAGTAGAGCCAAGGCAGAGCATTGACGCAGGACCGGGTGATTTCCTTTTCGTTTCAGTTATAGCAATGTAGGCGGGCAGTGGAGCTTATTGGTTGGTTCAGATATCCATACGGCGATTATTCTTATTATTATTATTATTATTTCTTTTAGGACTGGGGTTGTTCTTCTTGCCAAAACGCAGTGGATTTGGCTGGCTAAGAGACAGAACGGGGGGGTGAGTGGGGGGCGTGGTTTGGTTTGATGCGCCCTGGTATCTGCAGCTCTATGCGGGCCCATGCATGCTTCGATTCTGCTATTCGATGGCCACGTGAGTGTGGATGCACCAATGCAAATGTTTATTATGAGTGTTTGCCATGGAATGATCAGCAGTGAATGGTGGAGGTGGCAAGGTCCCAACAGACGTCGTGGGTGTTGCCTTGTCGCCCATTGTCCATTGTCCTTTGCCCTTTGCCCATTCGTCTCACTAGATAAACGCAGAACCCGGCAGGTGTGTACAGTAGGCTCGATGATGTGGGAGGGCTCCCGTGGAGTCAGTGCAGTAAGATACGGCACTGGGCCAGGCCAGGCCAGACCAGACCAAGCTCATGCACCACCAGGCCAGGCGACTTGACAGATGCCAGTCACCAGGCATCCGCGCGCTGTAGACATGGTGTAGTCGTAGTGGTCGGCGTTGGACTGGCGGCAGCATCTGGTGTGCAGCTGCTGGGGGCGGGTAATTAGCGATTGATATACAGTAGGGCGCCAAGCCAAGGTCCTGGGACCCGTCCTGGACATTGTCGCTCGCTAGGGTCCACCTGGGCAGCAGGTGGGCCTTCTCAAACCTCACCTACTGTCCATTTTGGCCGCGCAAACCAGGCATGCGATGCGCCACACCAAACCGAAACACAGTCCCGCAGCGTCCCCGACCGTCGTCCCAGCCGCACCGCACACGCAACGGGTACCTGCTGCAATAGCTGGGCCGCCTGTCGTGTGTCAATGACCAGCACCAGGCACAGCAGCGGTCCGCATCCATGGACCAGCAGCGACGGAACAGGAGGGAGGTGAGTGCGTCCGAGGCGGCACAGGCTGCCTTTGGCCACGAGAGAGTCCGCGACGACCGCAAGGCCCAAACCATCCGCACCGTCACCCCGGACGAGAGCACGCAAACCATCCCCGAGGACGGCGTGCCCGGCACCAACTTCTCCCCACCCAACAGCCCCCGCGTCCATAACACCACCCAGCACAGCCAGTACAACCAGCACCTGGCCGGCGCCCGCACCGCAACCACGCCCCGTGGCTTCGTTGCCCGCGCCTCGAGCGACTCCGAGTACAGGAATGCCCGTGAGCCAGCCCGGCCGCGCACGCGCACGCTCGAGGAGAGGAGTACGCGGGAGCGGTCGCCGTCGAGCGTCTTTGGCACCGGCCGCCACCGCATTGGCTCCATTGCCAGCTCCCAGAGCAACTACCAGAGCCTCGAGGAGTCGGTCGTGACTTCCATCGGCCACATCTCCACCATCTCCCCGCCGCCACAGCCGCCCCCGCCCCGGCCCTCGACCAACAGCACCAGCCGGACCGGCCGCCTGATCAAGCAGTCGCAGTCGCAGCCCTCGCCACTGCAGACGCAGAGCCACGGCCAGTCGAGCCAGTCGAGCCAGTCACAGTCCTCGCAGTCCTCGCAGTACCAGCACCAGTATCAACACCAGCCGCAGTATGGCCAGCAGCAACACCAGCCGCCACTCACCGCATCGCCCCTGTCCTCGCCCTCGAGTGTGCCGCCCGAGTCATGGGTGTCTCCCGTACCTGCGTCTGACGCAAAGAAACTCAAGGCCCTCATGCGCTCCACATGCGGCAAGATGCAGGGCCTGCTCGCCTTCCGGCGCGGCGAGTCCAATCCCTGGGGGCTGTCGTACTGCTACATCAACGAGGAGGCCGGTAGCCTGGTCTACGAGCCCAAGAACGACACCTCATACACCCGCACCCTGGTGCCGGACCTTCGAGGCTGCCACGTCAAGAGCGCATACGATGGCGAGGCATATACGGCCTACATCCAGGTCGTCATGCACAACTCCAAGCTCGAGGTCCACCTGCGCCCGCCCACGCAAGAAGAGTTCGACTCGTGGTTTGCCGCGCTCCTGTGCTGGTCGCCCATGCGTCCCAAGGGCATCCAGAACCGCATGGCGAAACCACAGGCTCCCGTCATGATTGAGCGACGGCTGGCCGACAGCAGGCGCCACTCGGAGGTGTCGCTGCTCAAAGAATCCCCCAAGAAGGAAGCCCCCATCATCAAAGTCGGCAAGATGATATATTGGGACACCAGTGTCACTTACAGCAACACCGGCACCCCAAAAAGCTCGGGCAACAATAGCCGACCGCAAGCCTACAGACTGCAGAGCCATGGCTCCCGTCGATGGCGCAGAGTCTCCTGCACCCTCCGCGAGAACGGCGAGCTCAAACTCTACTCGGATACCGACGTCACCCTTGTTTCTACTATCCAGCTTTCCCAGCTTTCGCGTTGCGCCGTGCAAAGATTGGACCCTTCTGTTCTGGATAACGAATTTTGCATTGCCATATATCCCCAGTACACTGCTGCATCTAATTCTTCCTTGACCATCTTACGGCCCATCTTCCTATCACTCGAGTCGCGCGTCTTGTACGAAGTCTGGATAGTCCTACTGCGTGCCTTCACCGTCCCGCAACTGTACGGGCCGAAATCGGATACCATGGGCGATGACGGTCCCCTATCGCCATCTTTTGGAACGCAGGACATGTTTCGAATGGAAAAGTCTTTGTTTGTCAGAGTCATCGAGGCAAAACTGGTGCCGCCAGTAAGTCCCAAGGTTGCCGACAGCAACGGGACCACTCCAATACGGCCGTCTTCATCTGCTACAACCAATCCAGGCGGCTACCTGGTAGAATTACTACTGGACGGAGAGACACGGGCGCGGACCATGGTTAAGAATGAGGGCAACAACCCATTTTGGAGAGAAGAGTTTGAATTCCTGGATCTCCCTGCGCTACACACGGCATCCCTGTTGCTGAAGAAACGACCGCCGAGCTATACCCGCACCGAAAAGACCGTCTTTGACACAGCCTTGAGCTCAGACTCGTATGTTTCTGAGGGTGGATATGCAGGCATCTCATTCGACCAAACATTAGGCAAGACTGACATATACCTCGACGATCTCGGCGCGAACCAAGAGTTGGAGAAGTGGTGGCCTGTCATCAACATGTACGGCAACAGTGTGGGCGAGGTTTTGGTCAAAGTCAGCAGTGAAGAGTGTGCAATTCTCATGGCGCGCGATTACTACCCGCTCTCGGAGCTGCTCCACAGGTTCTCCAACGGCCTCACCCTACAGATTGCCCACATGATCCCGAACGAGCTCAGGAGGTTGTCGGAATACCTATTGAACATCTTTCAGGTTTCTGGCGCGGCAGGCGAATGGATATGCGCGCTTGTCGAAGAAGAAATCGATGGTACATTGAAGGAATCACCTGCGAGTCGGTTACGTTTCAGCAAGAGGCTAGGATCAAGTGAGTCAAACGAGTCGAATCTAGGAACTTTTGGATCCGCAAGTGACCGCGAGCTCTTCGTTCGAGACATGGGCAACAATGCTAAGCTGGAGGCAAATCTACTCTTCCGCGGCAACACCTTGCTCACAAAATCTCTGGATTTACACATGAAGCGACTTGGCAAGGAATACCTGGAGGAGACACTGAGCGAGAAGCTGAAAGAAATCAACCTCAAGGACCCCGACTGCGAAGTGGATCCGAACAAGGTCACCTCTCAACACGAGCTGGATCGAAACTGGCGGAGGCTAATCAATTGCACGGAGGAAGTTTGGCGAGCCATCTACAACTCGGTGACCCGCTGTCCACAGGAGCTGAGGCTGATTTTCAGACACATCAGGGCCTGTGCTGACGATCGTTACGGAGACTACCTCCGCACAGTACAGTACAGCAGTGTTTCGGGTTTTTTGTTCTTGCGCTTCTTCGTTCCGGCGGTGCTCAACCCAAAGCTCTTTGGTTTGCTGAGTGGTACGTGAGCCTTGAACCCGTTCGGATATTAGTCGCTAACTCTAGCGTTAGATCACCCCAAGGTGAAAGCTCGCAGGACCTTCACTCTCATCGCCAAGTCCTTACAAGGTCTGGCGAACATGTCTTCGTTTGGTACTAAAGAAGCGTGGATGGAGCCGATGAACGCGTTCCTCACCACGCATCGACAAGAGTTCAAGAAGTACCTTGATGACATTTGCTCAATATCAACCACATCGCAGCCTGCACCACCAATACCACCCTCGTATAGCACCCCAATCGCCATCCTTCACCGGCTGCCACCGACGTTCAAAGAAGGCTTCCCATCGTTACCATATCTTATCGATCATTCACGCAACTTTGCAATGCTGGTCAATCTCTGGTTAGACAATACCCAGAAGAGTGCGCCTGATATACAGGCGACTGACGGCGATCTTCTGCGCTTCCATAACATTTGCCTGTCTCTCAATGAGCGCACAAAGGACTGTTTGAATCGCGCCGAGCCGGCTGAACGTCCTTCATCGTCGCTGAGCGTCAAATGGGAGGAGCTGGTGGAGCAATTGCAAGGGGCGCAGATTGACACTTCGCGAGGCGCAGCGACAAGGAACAACCGGTGCCCGATCCAGGAAGAAGAGATGGAGGAGACACCGTTATCTCCAACGAACAATGGCGAAGAGTATTCGTCATCCTCTACGAGCACACCCATTACAATGCAGCCACCCCCACGAGCAAGACATCAGCAAAATTCGAGCATCTCCGTATCTCAAAGTTCCCTGAAGAGTAACAACTCGGGTACCATATCCTATACCAATCCGTTCGCTAAGAAACAATGGTCAGGCCACTATGGACCATCTGCAAACGACTACGCAATTGCCTCACAGTCGGCATCGGCATCGGCGAGCGCGTCTGCTTCGGCGGGCGAAGACACACCTCCGGGCTCTAGCGATGGCCTCCACATGGCGCCCGCCCCCTCCTACCCACAGGCACTTACCAGTACGATAACGACCACGATATCCACATCTACGTCGACACAGTCATTCAATTACAGCAATCCAAACTCCCACATCAACACTTACGGACCTGCCGCTATATCGACAAACTCGCTCGTCGGAAGACCA
>Ga0265780_10003930_pt1 | contig 19350 bp, 12 predicted proteins | sample P1T30metagenome_FD_192432 | JGI IMG/M metagenome (GOLD analysis project Ga0265780, IMG submission 192432) | Plant litter microbial communities from East Loma Ridge, Irvine, California - P1 T30 | ecosystem: Environmental > Terrestrial > Plant litter > Unclassified | place: USA: California...
AACATTGCTGGTATTAAACAGGTGGTACGTATTGGCGAAAATGTGGGCAATGGGGTTGTGAGCATAAACGCGGGCGCTGGCCAAAATACATTCCGCGAAGAAAGTGTTTCTTTTGTAGACGGGCAGTTTCTAAAAGTATTTAGTTTCCCGGTACTTCAAGGTAATGGCTTGTTAAACGAGCCGCAAACTGTGGCACTTTCTAAGACCACTGCGATCAAATATTTTGGCAACACTAATGCGGTGGGGAAAGTAATAAAGGTAAATAACCAGTTTGGCAACACTGATTATACGGTAAGCAGTGTTTATGAAGATATGCCCCAAGGGTCTGACATTAAAGCTGATATCCTGCTTTCATTTAAAACCCTGGAAAGCGCTGCATTGCGAAACCGGAATGATTGGGCCGACCCTGCCGGATTAGGATCTCAATATGTGTTTTTATATATTTTATCTAATGAAAATGCAAATTTAGGCCAGTTGTCGGCACAGGCTACTAAATTATGGCATCGTCTAAAAGCCGATAGTAAGAATGATATAATTGGCTTTCAACCTTTACAGTACCTGCATTTAGCGCCAGGCTTTGGTTATGAGTTTCAAACATATGGGAGCTTGTTGCTGGTAATTTCGTTTTTGAGCGTAGCGGTATTGATCATCATAATAGCATGGGTTAACTACATTAACCTAAGTACGGCACAAGCACTTAACCGTGCCAGGGAAGTAGGTGTACGTAAGGTATTAGGTGCCAGCAGAGCACAGCTTACCCTGCAATACTTAACCGAAACCTTTGTGCTTACCCTTACAAGTTTAGGTGTTGCCATGTTGATTGTATTGTTACTGCAAAACACATATAATAGCTTTTTAGAGAAGAATTTATCGTTGGCTGTGTTAAACGCAGGCTGGTTTTGGCTGGGTGGTGCATTGCTCATTACAACCGGCACTTTGTTAGCCGGTGGCTATGTGGCTTGGGTGTTAAGCTCATTTGATCCTTTAAAAACTATCAGGAGCAAAGTGTTACTTACCATTGGTGGATTGTCATTAAGGCGCAGTTTGGTTGTATTTCAATTTATTACCTCTATCGTTTTTATCATCGCTACTATCATTTTATACGAGCAGCTTAAGTATATGCAAAACCAGGATCTGGGAATGAAAGTAAACCAGCGGCTGGTAGTAACCGGGCCATCGGTAATTAATAGTTCGCAAATTGATAATTCTATGGGTTTCGAAAACGATTTAAATCAATTGCCTTATGTAAAGCAATTATCGGCTTCTAACAATATACCGGGGCAAGGCTATAATTTTTCTGCTGCAGGTATTACTAAAGTTAACCCAAACCCTGGCGATGATAAGAAATCATATGCCATGCTAATCATCGATGATCAGTTTTTTAAGACGTATGACATCACCATAAAATTCGGTAGTGGCTTTACGCTGCCAATGCTTGAGCACGGCTGGCCTAAAACTAAGAAAGTGGTATTAAACGAAGCGGCTGTAAGGCAACTGGGTTATGCCGACAACAATTCGGTTATTGGCCAAAAAATTAAATGGGATAACGATTTTGAAATAGTTGGTGTGGTTAAAGATTATCACCATTTAGGTTTGCATGAACAGATCAAACCCATGATATTTTTACCCGCCGTAGCCGATGGTTATTTTACGCTAAAAATGGAAACCGGAAACATGAGTGCTAAAATAGAGCAAATCAGAAACTTGTACCAAAAACACTTTCCGGGCGAACCCTTTGCCTATTCGTTTTTAGATGAAGTGTATGATAAGCAGTATAAAGCCGAATATAAGTTAGGGAAGATTTTTATCGGGGCAGCTTTTACAGCGGTATTAATTGCCTGCCTCGGTTTATTAGGCCTGGCTATGTTTGCCGCGCGCCAGCGTGTTAAGGAAATAGGTATCCGTAAAATTTTAGGCGCCAATGTATTGAGCCTGATTAATTTGATATCGGCCGATTTTTTAAAGCTGGTGGCCGTTGCGCTTGTTATTGCATCGCCTATTGCCTGGTATATTATGCACCGCTGGCTGCAAAGCTTTGCTTACCGCATTACCATACAATGGTGGATGTTTGTTGCAGCGGGTTTGATGGCGGTGCTAATAGCTTTCATTACAGTAAGTATTCAGGCTATAAAAGCGGCGGTTGCTAACCCGGTTAAAAGCTTGAGGAGCGAGTAATTCACGTTCTGCTAATCACATTATTAGTAAACCTATCAACCACTTATCCAGATTAACATGTTTAAAAATTATATTAAAATTGCTTGGCGAAGCTTATTAAAAAACAAAGGTTTCTCTTTTTTGAACATTGCCGGCCTGGCTATTGGTATGGCTGCAGCAATGCTTATTGCACTTTGGATACAAAACGAGTTGGGTTATGATAGATTTCATAACGATATAAAAAGTATATACACAGCCTATAACCGGGCCACATTTGAAGGTGAAATAAATTGTTGGAATACAACTCCTACACCATTAGGCCCGGCCCTTAAACAAGATTATGCTGAGGTCAAATCATCTGTAAGAGTCGCTTGGCCGGATACTTATCAGGTTGATTTTAACGGGAAAAAGTTGCAAGCCAAGGGGTTTATTGCCGACCCTGGGTTTTTGACTATGTTCAGCTTCCCGTTAATTAGTGGCAATAGCAATGTGGCGTTAAAAGATCCCAATAGTATTGTAGTTACAGAAGATTTGGCCAAGAATATGTTTGGTGATGTAAGTGCTATAGGTAAAGTACTTAAGCTTGATAATAAACATAACATAACCATTACAGGTGTACTTAAAAAGTTACCATCTAACACCCGCTTCCAATGCGACTTTATTTTACCCTGGGCTTTTCTCAAAACGTTTTACGGTACCGAAGATTCTAATTGGGGAAATAACAGTTATAAAACGTATGTTCAATTGCAACCCAATGTCTCTATAACCCAGTTTAACAAAAAAATTAAAGACATCACCATTCGTCACAGTAATCACAACGAAGATAATGAAGTGTTTTTGTACCCGTTTAGCGAGGTTTATCTGCACAGTGTGTTTAAAAATGGAGTGCCTGAAGGTGGGCGGATTGAAGTTGTAAACTTGTTTGCGGTTATAGCCGGCTTTATATTGCTGATTGCGTGCATCAATTTTATGAATTTAAGCACCGCACGAAGCGAAAGACGGGCTAAAGAAGTTGGAGTACGCAAAGCGGTAGGTGCCCTTAAAAGCTCGTTAATTAGTCAGTTTTTAATAGAGTCGGTAATTATTGCTTTTATAGCAGGGGCTATAGCTATTATATTGGCACAGGTTTTTTTACCCGCCTTTAACAGCATTGTAGAGTGGCGGTTAACTATTCCTTATGAACAACCGGTATTTTGGTTATGCCTTTTAATGTTCATCCTCTTCACCGGAGTTTTAGCTGGTTGTTATCCTGCTTTATACCTGTCATCATTTAAACCAATTGAGGTTTTAAAAGGTACTTTCAGGGCGGTAAGCGCAGTAGTTACGCCACGTAAGCTCCTGGTAATTGTTCAATTTACATTTGCTGTAGTTATGATAGTAAGTACCATTATTATACGCCGGCAAATAGAATATGCACAAGATAGAGATAGCGGTTATGATAAGGGTAATTTAGTAAGCGTCAACTTTTCGGGCGATACCAAGACGCATCAGAAACTAATTAAGGAAGAGCTGCTCAACAGCGGAGCAGCAACAGCCGTAACGGTTACCAGTCAGGGTTTAACCGAAGCAAGTAGTAACTCGTGGGGATTAACATGGAAGGGAAAAGACCCCCAAACTAAAATTAGTTTTGACCAGATAGCCACTAATGGTGATTTTGCTCAAACCATGAAGCTAAAACTATTACAGGGACGCGATATTGACCTGGAAATGTTCCCGACCGACTCGACAGCATGTTTGCTAAGCCAATCGGCCGTAAAGGTGATGAACTTTAAAAACCCGATTGGCCAGATCATCAACAAAGATGACGTAAACTGGCATGTGGTTGGTGTATTTAAAGATTTTATATGGGGGTCGCCCTATGAACCCACAACTCCCATGTTTGTAATGGGTCCTAAGAATAATTGGAGTAACGGAATAAATTTCAGGCTCAATACCAGGCAGCCCATAAGCACCTCATTGAAACAAGCAGAAGCTATATTTAAAAAGTACAATCCTGCTTTTCCATTTAATCCACAGTTCGTTGATCAGGATTACCTGGTTAAGTTTAAAAATCAGCAGCGTACCGCTAAATTGGCTGGTACGTTTGCACTACTCACTATTATAATATCCTGCCTTGGTTTGTTTGGTTTGGCAGCTTATGTGGCAGGCAGCCGTACTAAAGAGATTGGAGTGCGTAAGGTGTTGGGTGCATCGGTGGGCAGTATAGCAACTTTAATATCCAAAGATTTTCTGAAGCTCGTAGTTATGGCTATCCTGATAGCTACACCAATAGCTTGGTATGCCATGAACACCTGGCTGCAAAGCTACACTTATCGTATAAGTATAGAGTGGTGGGTGTTTTTGCTGGCAGGTGCATCGGCTATTTTTATTGCCTTGTTAACTGTAGGTTTTCAATCTGTTAAAGCAGCGCTGGCTAACCCCGTTAAAAGCCTGCGCAGCGAGTAAAAACGGTTTTCACTGTATCAGAACCGCACAGTGCTTGTTGCACAAGCGAACAAATTACTTTAAGGCGTATCTGCAATAAGTTGTATATGAGCAATTTATAACTATGGTACAGTAATGATGCTATGTACTGTATCTCACAAAAATTAAGGTATTAGAATTTACAATCTACTCAACAGCAAATGTTATCACTTAAACAAATTTCAAAATACTATTCATCGGGCAGTGCCAAAACCTATGTGCTTAACCGTGTAGATCTGGACGTAGACCAGGGCGAGTTTTTGTCCATTATGGGGCCATCCGGCTCGGGAAAATCTACTTTATTAAACATTATTGGCATGTTAGATCAGCCGTCAGAAGGCTATCAATACTTCTTAAACCAACCGGTACATCAGCTTAAAGAAAAACAGCGTGCGCTTTTATATAAACAAAACATCGGCTTTGTATTTCAGGCTTATCATTTAATTGATGAACTAACGGTTTACGAAAACATTGAAACCCCGCTGCTGTACCAGGAGGTAAAAAGCGCCGAACGCAAAGCTTTGGTGGCCGACGTTTTAGATCGCTTTAATATTGTTGGGAAAAAAGATCTGTTCCCGGCACAGCTATCAGGCGGTCAGCAACAGTTAGTAGGAATTGCACGGGCACTTATTGGCAAGCCGAAACTCATTTTGGCCGATGAGCCTACCGGTAACCTAAACTCTAAACAAGGTGAAGAAATTATGGAACTGTTTAAAAAGCTGAATAAGGAAGATGGCGTTACTGTAATACAAGTAACCCACTCCGAAAAAAATGCCCAATACGGTTCGCGCATTATTAACCTGTTGGATGGAAAAATTGATTCATCTGTTATTCTGTAGTTACAATGCGTTACTTTCTCCTATTTGTAAGTGTTTGCTTCCTGTACCAAACGGGTAAATGCCAAAATGCCGATTCGGTTTACAACCTGCAGCAATGTATCGAAATTGCTATCAATAACAATCTTACTGTTAAGCGCAGCGAACTGGACATGGAACGGAGCCGCATTTACTGGCAGCAGCAGCGCGCTAATTTATTACCCACCTTAAACGGTGGCATTAATCATAGCTTAAACAATGGGCGAAGCATTGACCCGTTTACTAATACTTACCTAAACCAGCAAATAACCTCGGCCGATTACAGGGCCGATGCCAACCTGATACTATTCAACGGCCTGGCTATACAAAACAGTATCAAACGAACTGCACTGGCTTACCAGGCAGGCAAGATGGACTTTGAACAAGCCAAGAACGATATTACGCTAAATGTAATTACCACTTATTTACAAGTGATTAATAATACCGATTTGCTTACGCTGGCCAACAGCCAGTTGGAAGTATCAAAGCAGCAGTTACAGCGTTTACAAGTAATGAACGCTAATGGTGCAGTAAAGCCGTCAGATTATTACGATGTAAAGGGGCAGCAATCTACAGATCAATTGACAATGATCAACGCTAAAAACGCGTTAGAAGCCTCAAAGCTAAACTTGCTGCAATTGATGAATGTGGCCTATACCCGTAGCATTACCGTACAGCGTTTAAGCGCTGCTGAGTTGCCTGCCAGTAAGTTCTCAGAAAATGCCCAACAGGTATACAATGCGGCTTTGCAAAACCTGCCATTGGTTAAGGCGGCTGCATTAAGGCGCCAAAGTGCCGAAAAGCAAGTAAAGGTAACCAAGGGTATTTTATATCCAACGCTATCATTATACAGCGGTTTGGCTACACGCTATTCCAGTGCAGCAAGGCGTTCAACTTTAATTGATTCTGTAGAAGTTAATACAGGTGCCTATATTAAAACACCCGCCGGTAACCAACCGGTGTACGCTTACAATCAAAATTTTAGTAGTGAAAAAGTTGGGTATACTAATCAGTTTAAAAATAACTATAATACCCAGGCAGGCATTAGCCTGCAAATACCTATCCTTAATGCATTTCAAAAGAGAAACAACGTTGCGCTGGCTAAAATAGATCTGTCGGAGGCGCGGTACACCGAAGAAAGTACCTTTGTGCAGTTGCGGCAAAATGTTGAGCAGGCTTATATAAATATGACTTCGGCTTATGACCGGTATCAAATTTTAACAGAACAAGTAGATGCTTTTAAAGAATCGTTCCGCACAGCCGAAATTCGTTTTAATGCAGGGGTACTTAACTCGGTAGATTATATTGTGGCTAAAACCAACCTTGACCGTGCCAATAATAATTTAATTAACGCCCGGTATGATTACTACATCCGCACTAAAATTTTAGATTATTACCGCGGCAATTTATCCTTTTAAGGATATGTTTTTAGGAAGATTATATTGATTTAGCACAAAAGCGTCGCTTTGTTGTTAAGCAGGTATAAATCTATCGTTATGAAACAATTTTTCTATTTTTTAGCCATTAGTTTGTGTACGGCAGTATCTGCGCATGCACAGTTGTTGCCGAGTGTTAGCTTTGGTATTAAAGCCGGAGCAAACCTTTCTTCATTTTCAACCCAAAATACTTTGAGCAGTGAAAACAGGGCGGGTTATCTTGCTGGTTTTTGGGCACGCATAGGGGGCGGGGGTATTCATTTTCAGCCCGAATTATATTACACCAGTAAGAATGTTGAATTTAAAGATCAAAATGGTGTACCTAATACCGCCAAATTTAAAAGCATTGATCTGCCTTTGCTGGTAGGTACCAAATTTGGTATGTTTGGTATAGGTGGGCGCTTAAATACCGGCCCGCTTATCTCGTTTGTAACTGGTCAGGATCAAAGTGCAAGCGAAGCTTTCAATAATGCAACCCGTTTAAGATACAAAGATCAGAACTATGCCTGGCAATTTGGCGTAGGTTTGGATGTAGAAAAGGTTTCGTTTGACCTGCGTTACGAACTTGGCTTAAACAAAATTGACAACGGCAATGGAAACTCTCAGGTACGTGCTAATCTGTTTAACTTAACAATGGCCTACCGGTTGTTTTCCTTATAAATAATTTCCACACGCATAAAAAAAGCATCAGGATTAACTCTTGATGCTTTTTTTTATGCATTTTAATGAGGTTTTATGCGTGTTGTATAGCGTGCTTTAATGCATTGTTATGCCTGTATCTGAAAACAAAGGGAAATATAATGGCAATAACCAAAGCATAAGCTGCAAAACAAAGCCATATGCCGTGCCAGTTCTTGCTTTGATTGGCCAGGGTAAAATATTTGTCGATAATTATTCCGCTGGCAAAGCTGCCAAACAGGGCACCAAAGCCGTTCACCATCATCATAAATAAGCCCTGTGCACTTCCGCGTATTTCGGGTGTAGTCTGCGTTTCTACGAACAGCGAGCCAGAAATATTGAAGAAATCAAAAGCCATACCGTAAACGATGCATGACAAGACGATCATCCATAAGCCGTTAGCCGGATCGCCGAAGGCAAATAAGCCAAAACGCAATACCCAGGCCAGCATACTAAACAGCATTACATACTTAATACCAAATTTTCGTAAAAAGAAAGGAATAGCCAAGATGAACAGCGTTTCCGATATCTGAGAAATAGACATAATAATTGCCGGATATTTTACGGCAATTGTATCTTTATAAGCCGGGATATTGGCAAAATCGTGCAGGTAGGTATCGCCGTAGGCGTTAGTAAGCTGTAAAGCCGCACCTAACAGCATAGAAAAAGTAAAGAATATAGCAAACTTAGGAGTTTTGAAAAGTGCAAAAGCATTTAAACCTAAAGTGCTTACAAAATCTTTATTGCTGGTTTTACTTAACAATGGCGGGCATTTAGGTAAGGTAAATGAGTATATACCCAGTACCAGTGCAACTGCTGAGGCTATGTAGAATTGGTTGGCTGAGGTTTCGTTATGGGTTAAGCTAACAGTCCACAAGGCGGCAATAAAGCCTATGGTGCCCCAAATCCGTATGGGGGGATAATCTTTTACTACATCTAAATTGCTGTTTTTTAATGCCGAATAAGCTACTGTAATTGAGAGTGATAGCGTTGGCATGTAAAATACCATGTTAAGTAAAATAACCCAAAAGAAAGTGGTGGGATTGGTAACCAACGGCAAACTGAATAACACCAATGCTCCCAGAATATGCATTATGCCGTATAGTTTTTCAGCGTTGATAAACCTGTCGGAGATGATACCGGTAAGCGCCGGCATAAAAATGGCCGATATACCCATAGTAGAGAATATAGCGCCAAACTGCGCGCCAGACCAATGTTTGTTTTGAAACCAGTATGCACCAATGGTGAGCAGCCACGCTCCCCAAATAAAAAATTGCATAATATTCATCAGTATTAAGCGAAACTTAATATTCATACAGTAACCAGTTTAAACAAAAAATTAGTAAGTGTTAAATAAAGACGAAAAGTAGCGAAATAATGCGAAATGAGGAATTATAAAATGGATTTATAGATACAGCACCAAGAAGCTGTATAGTGTTTTCCTGCATTATCGCTACTTTAAAAGCAGTAGTTTAAATGCGCAGGAGGTAATAATCGCCTTACCATTCGTAAGCTTTGGTGCCTGCAAGTCTTAATACTATCACCCTATATTTCAGGACTAAAAGTAAACCTTGCTCAATAGTATTAACTTGCAATTAGTGTAAACTTTTTTCAGGACGGGACAATCCGAAAAAGCGTTCACGAAAGTGTTCATAAAGCGTTTAAAAGCGTTCACGCGTGAACACTTTTTCCACAATTTTATAAGTTTCTTGCCTTAAAGGCGACTTCGCAAAGTTGCTTTAAATGAATAAAAATGAGGTTTTTTGAAGTTTTAAGAGGAATATTTAAGGGTTTATGTATTCTTTTCCAGTGAACACTATTCTCACAGCATGGTTAACATTGCAATTGTAACTGTTCATTAATTTGTAACGTAACAATACTGAGCAAATTTGTAACTTACAGGTCGAGCGTCTGTTAACTAAGATGCTTTGCGCTTGTTCAATTCATCGCGTATTTTGGCGGCCTTTTCGTAGGCTTCTTCGGTAAGGGCCTCTTGTAATTTAGTTTTCAACTCATCAATACTTAGCGAGGTATAGCTGGCAGTGCCTGTATTGCTTGGCTTTTCTTCAGTCGCTTCTGTCAGGTTTTCGAGGTAGACAAAATCGTTGCCTTCAATTACTATACCCGCGGTAGAAAGAATAAATTCATGGGTATAAATAGGGCAATCGAAACGTACGGCCATGGCTATAGCATCTGAGGTGCGCGCATCAATTTCTGCCGTTTTTTTACCATCGGAGCAAATAAGCTTAGCGTAAAAAATACCGTCTACCAGGTTATAGATAATAATTTCTTGCACGTTAATGTGGTAGGCCTGGGCAAAGCTCTTAAACAGATCGTGTGTAAGCGGGCGGCTCGGCGTCATCTTTTCAATTTCGATAGCAATGGCCTGCGCTTCAAAGCTTCCTATAATAATGGGCAGGCGCCTGCGGCCATTCACTTCGCCTAAAACCAATGCATATGCACCCGATTGTGTTTGACTGTAAGACAGTCCAACAATGTCGAGCTTTATTTTCTTCATATTATTACCCATCACACTAAAAACCTTTATTTAACCAGTTTACAACATTATTTATGCCGTAATTGGATTTGTTTAAAATATAAGTTACATCAATAACTCGATAATAGCAGGTTTGTTGAGGCGTATAAGACTTTTTTTAAATCTGGCTTAAACCAACGTGACAGACTAATATAAGGTTGATGCAATAGCCGCCAAACACTACATTTGTAACAGCAGGCCAAGCTTATTGCAATACATGGCAATACCTGGCTTGCCACAAAAATAAATTAAAAAACACATAGTTTAAAATGCAGGCTAACCGCTTACAAAAGCTGCTCGAATTTTTAGAGAGCGAACCCAATGATGAGTTTTTACAATATGCTTTGGCTACTGAGTACCTGCGTTTAAACGAGGTTGATAAAGCCTTGGAATACTACGAAAACTTAGTAGCTAATCATCCTAATTATACCGGCACCTACTATCATTTAGGCAAGCTGTACGAAACGTTGAACCGTAAAGAAGAAGCCATACAGATCTATCAGAAAGGGATGTTGATAACCAAACAAAAGCGCGATAACCACGCGTTCTCCGAACTACAATCGGCCTATAATCAAGCCGCTGGTTTGTTTGATGATGACGATGATTACTAATCAATGAGCCAATGAGTGAAGTCTGAATTAAGCTACTCACTCATTCAAAATTCATTCAAAATTCACTCATTAATTGAAAACCCCCCAGTTACTTTTCATGCGCGATGCGCTGGTGTACACCTTCACTACATTTGGAGGGCCGCAGGCGCATGTGGCTATCTTATTACGTGAATTTGTAGAAAAGCGCGGTTACATAACCGAATCGGAACTAATGGAGCTGAACGCACTCTCACAGGTGTTACCCGGACCATCGTCTACCCAAACCCTAATTGGCATTGCCTGGAAAGTAGGAGGGCTAAAACTGGCTATCATTACCTTTTTAATATGGGTTTTACCATCGGCTGCAATTATGTGCGTGGCGGCCGTTAGTTATAAAACATTTGCGGCCAGCGGTAAAATTGAAGCAATCCTGAGGTTTATCCGTCCTGCGGCGGTGGGTATTGTGGCTTATGCAGCAGTTACTTTTGCACAAAAATTCATTAAAACCAAGGTAAGTGCCTATTTAGCTATTGGCTCGTTGCTAGCTACGCTCATTTTGCAAAACCCTTACGCATTTCCCATCCTAATTTTGTTGGGTGGTATAATTTCTTCAGCGCTCGAAACACAGCCTACTGAGGATGCATTGCGCATAAAGCTATATGCAAATGTTAACCCTAAAAAAGTAGGCTATTTTATCGGAATCTTACTGTTTTTTGCAGCTTTAGGAGCTTTAATCAATCGTACGTCGCCATTTAGTTTGCCCGTGCGTTTATTTGAAAACTTTTATCGTAACGGTATCCTTATTTTTGGAGGAGGGCAGGTGCTGGTACCGTTAATGTATACCGAATTTGTAGAATTGAAGCATTACCTGAGCAATGCCGAGTTTTTGTCGGGCTACGCCTTACAACAAGCTTTACCAGGGCCAACTTTTTCATTCACCTCATTTGTAGGGGCAATTACTTTGGGCAACCAGGGTTATGGTTTAGCCGGACAAATAATCGGTAGTTTGGTTGCGGTAATTGGCATTAACCTGCCAGGCCTGATACTAATCTTGTTTATCGTTCCTTTTTGGGAGGATTTAAAGAAGATAACCCGCATTCGCAACTCATTAAGCGGTATCAATGCAGTATCGGTTGGTTTTATGGCCACAGCGTTTATTTTGCTTGTAGCGCCTTTCGGCATCAACTGGATGGCTTATTTAATAATGGCAGGTGCTTTTTGTCTATTATACTTTACTAAAATAAAAACGCCCATCGTAATCTTGATAGGCGTTGTGTTGGGATTGATATTTTAAGTCACAAATGTCTCACTGTTGACGGAATAAATAAGATGCCTTAAAACGGCGGTTCATCCTCCATATCATCCATACGCGATGGACGAATTATGATGTTACCCGGATTACTGTCAAACCCTTGAGATGGGCCTAAGCCTGCAAAGGCACCACCAGAAGAAGGTGGCATGTAGCTGTCCATACTGGTTTCCAAATCCGTAAACTTTACGTATTTACCTACGAATTTCAAACGTACGGTTCCGGTTTCACCATTACGGTGTTTTGCAATAATTACCTCACCTACACCTTTGGTAGGGTTGTTATCTTCATCAAATTCCAAACCGTAGTACTCAGGCCGGTAAAGGAACAATACCATATCCGCATCCTGCTCAATCGACCCCGATTCACGTAAATCTGACAACATAGGTCGTTTAGAACCACCCGGACGGCTTTCCACCGCACGACTTAACTGCGATAGTGCAATAACCGGCACCTGTAACTCTTTAGCTACCATTTTTAAAGCACGTGATATACTACCAATTTCCTGCTCACGGTTACCGCCTTTACCATCGGCCTTACCAGTCATTAACTGTAAGTAGTCTATAATGATTAGCTGGATATCGTGCTGTGATTTTAAACGGCGGCATTTGGCCCTGAACTCAAAAATGTTTAGGCCGGGGGTATCATCTATAATTAAAGGGGCAGCTTCCAAGCGGCCAATCTTAGAGTGAATCTGTTGCCATTCCCATTCCTCCATTTTGCCTTTACGAATTTTTTCCTGCTCAATTTCGGCTTCGCCCGATATTAAACGATTAACCAACTGTACCGACGACATCTCTAAAGAGAAAACAACCACCGGCTTATTGAAATCAACCGCCGCGTTACGGGCACAGGTTAATACAAAGGCAGTTTTACCCATTGCCGGACGAGCTGCAATAATTACCAAATCCGACTTTTGCCAGCCCGAGGTCATGCGGTCCAGATCGGTAAAGCCGGTACCAATACCGGTTAAACCATCGGTTTTATCTTTAAGTGCTTCAATTTCTTTTAAGGTTTCCTGCATCAGGTCATCCATCTTACGCGAGTCGCGACGGAGGTTATTCTGGGCAATATCGAACAAATTCTTTTCGGCCTTGTCCAGCAATTCCAAAATGTCGGTAGTATCCTCGTACGCAATGTTAATTACCTCGGTAGAGATACGGATCAGCTCGCGCTGGATAAACTTTTGAATAATGATACGCGCATGGTACTCAATATTGGCTGCCGATGCTACACGATTGGTTAACTCGGTAATATAAAAGGCACCGCCTACCATTTCCAGCTCGCCCTGCATACGCAGCTGCGCGGTTACGGTAAGGATATCAACCGGTGATGTTTTTTCAAACAACACGCGTATAGCGTTAAATATTTTTTGGTGGCTTTCTACATAAAAAACTTCTGGCTTTAATACGTCAATTACCGACGATAAGGCATCTTTTTCGAGCATTAAGGCACCTAAAACGGCTTCTTCCAGGTCGCGGGCTTGTGGGGGCAATTTGCCCGCAGTAACCGCAGGACTGGTGTAGTTCTTAGTACGTCGGTCGTTATTGGTTCTATTATTATTCTCAAAAATCATCGTCAATCTCCAAAATCGTGGGGGAAACAAAAGTATACAAATAGTACTTTGTTAGCCGGTTTAAAATGATAAAATTACTAACGCTACTGTTGAAAAGTTTTTGCTGTCTTAGTGTTCATTTATGTAAAACCTTATTCGTATATAAATAAAAATACTAATAATGTTGGTATTTTTAAAACAAAATTTATGCTATAAATTATACTTACTTTTGTTGTCTTATTTTATTTTAAATGACAGGCAACTATCCGCCCAAACGCAATAACAGTAACAACCAGTTTATATTCGGCATCCGTGCTATTATTGAAGCCATTACCTCAGGCAAAGAAATAGAAACCCTTTATGTACAACGGGGTTTAACCGGCGATTTGTATCAGGAATTAAAAAAGATTGTAGCCGAATATCAAATTTCGGCACAGTTTGTACCGGTTGAAAAATTGGACCGCATGATCCCTAAGAACCATCAGGGTGCGGTAGCAGTAATTTCACCTATCATTTACCATAAAATTGAGAATATAATTCCAGAAGTTTACGAAAAAGGGGAGGTGCCGCTAATTTTGGTATTAGATAGCATTACCGATGTACGCAATATGGGTGCTATAGCCCGCACGGCAGAATGTGCCGGTGTACATGCCATTGTGGTACCGGGAAAAGGTTCGGCACAAATTAATGCAGATGCAGTAAAAACTTCAGCAGGTGCACTGTATAAGATACCGGTTTGCCGTCATGATAATTTTGTACAAACAGTTAAATTTTTGCAAGAATCGGGTTTGCAGATAGTGTGTTGCACCGAAAAAACCAATGATTATATTTATAAGCCAGATTACACCGCGCCTACTGCTATAGTTATGGGTTCGGAAGATGAAGGCATCCGTAATGAACTCATACGTACGGCCGATTATTTAGCCAAGATTCCGATGTTCGGCGAAATTGAATCGCTTAATGTATCAGTATCGGCAGGAGTTATTCTGTATGAAGCAATAAGGCAGAGAACTCTCCAAGCTTCCTAAAAGGGAGTATTATACGATAGCTATAAAGCAAGAAAGACCGGTAATATTACCGGTCTTTCTTGCTTTATAGCTATTCATCCCCATTTAGAGGGCAAAAGTTAAATATATTTTGTTCCAAACTTCTGCTTCACATCAGCCACTACCTGTTTTACATTTTGCTCGTCTTCTTTAGGGCAAATTAGCAGTGTATTGTTTGATTCTACTACAATGTAATCATGCAGGCCTTTTATGATGACCAATTTACCATCAGGTACGTTCACCATACAGTTTGAAGAATCGTACATGATCACTTTTTCTGATGGTATAACGGCATTGCCTACGTAATCCTTCTCAGCCAGCTGGTATACAGACGCCCAGGTGCCCAGGTCGCTCCAGCCAAATTCTGAAGGGAGTACATACACATTATCAGCCTTTTCCATAATTCCATAATCAATAGAAATATTGGTGCAACGCTGGTAAGCATTGTGTACGTGTTGCTTTTCATCCGCACTATTATAAACCGTACGTGCTTCGGCAAATATCTCGTGCATATCTGGCAGGTACTTGTCAAACGCACTTACAATAGCCCTGGCCGACCATACAAAAATACCGGCATTCCACAAAAAGTCGCCGCTTTGAATAAATGTTTTAGCAATATCAAGTGTGGGTTTTTCCGTAAAAGTTTTTACCTTATGAAACTTCTCATCAATTACATTATCGTTATACTGAATATAGCCATAACCGGTATCGGGACGCGAAGGCATAATGCCCAGCGTTACAAGGCAGGAATGATCGGCGGCAGTTTTTAAAGAATCTTCAATAGAGTTCACAAAGCCGGCTTCGTTCAAAATCAAATGATCTGAAGGAGCCACTACAATAACCGCATCGGGGTTAAGGCTTTCTATTTTGTAACAACCATAAGCCACACAAGGGGCAGTATTACGCATAACCGGCTCGGTTAATATCTGCGCATCGGTCATTTCAGGAATTTGCTCTTTAACCAGATCAGTATAGATCTCGTTAGTCACCACATATATATTTTCTTTAGGGCAAATTTTCAAAAAACGATCATAAGTATGTTGGATCAAGGTTTTGCCGGTACCAAGTATGTCTATGAATTGTTTAGGGTGAGCGGTACGACTGATAGGCCAAAAGCGGCTTCCGATACCACCTGCCATAATGATGGCATAATAATTTTTATTCATATAGAGTATAGTATGTGATGAAGTTACGACACAGCGCCAAAATTGTAAAAAATTATTCGGTTTTGTAATAAAAATCAACTATATTTAGTTATTAAAATACTAAAGTTCATAATTGGCAGATAATCATCTGAGTTTAATATTTTGCTCATTTATACGTGTCTGAACGTAATTTTTTGTTATTTTGAACTTTAAAAGCAAATACTAATATTTTTCTAACATAAATAATGATTGAAATAAAAAAGTCGCTTTTTGATAACCTGCAGAATTTTTTCGGTTTTGACAATTTTAAGGGTGAACAGGAAGCGATTATAACCAACATAATGGCCGGTAATGACACCTTTGTTATTATGCCAACCGGTGGCGGTAAATCTATGTGTTATCAACTTCCGGCCTTAATGACGGAAGGTACAGCTATCGTAATTTCTCCTCTAATTGCCCTGATGAAGAATCAGGTAGATCAGCTTCGCGCTTTTTGTAATTCAGATAGTGTTGCCCACTTTTTAAATTCATCCTTAACCAAATCAGAAACTGCCAAGGTTAAAGAAGATGTATTAGCAGGTAAAACCAAGCTTTTATACGTTGCCCCCGAATCGTTAACCAAGCAGGATAATATTGATTTCCTGCGTTTGAACAAACTTTCGTTCGTTGCGGTTGATGAAGCTCACTGTATCTCAGAATGGGGTCATGATTTTAGGCCGGAGTACCGTAAAATACGCCAGGTAATAAGTAACCTGGGCGAAAATATTCCTATTATTGCCTTAACTGCAACCGCAACACCCAAGGTGCAGCACGATATACAGAAGAACCTGCAAATGAACAATGCAACGATTTATAAATCGTCGTTCAACCGTTCAAACCTATTTTATGAGGTACGTGCCAAGCGCAATGTGCTTAAAGAAATTGTTAGGTTTATTAAGCAGCACCAGGGCAAGTCAGGTATTGTATACTGCCTCAGCCGTAAAAAGGTGGAAGAGGTAGCCGAGGCGTTAAAACTGAACGGTGTTAAGGCTTTGCCTTACCATGCCGGGTTAGATGCCAAAGTACGTGCCGATACGCAGGATAAATTTCTGATGGAAGATGCTGACGTAATTGTGGCCACCATAGCCTTTGGTATGGGTATAGATAAACCCGATGTGCGTTACGTTATACACCACGATGTTCCTAAGAGTATGGAGGGTTACTATCAGGAAACCGGCCGTGCCGGCCGCGATGGTGGTGAAGGTATTTGCGTAGCTTTTTACTCTGAAAAAGATGTAGACAAGCTGCAAAAGTTCATGAAAGACAAGCCGGTTGCCGAGCGTGAAATTGGTACCCAGATATTAAAGGAAGTAATTGATTATGCCGAATCGGCCGTATGCCGACGCAAGCAGATATTGCATTATTTTGGTGAAGATTATGACGCCTCAAACTGTAACTGCATGTGCGATAACTGCGCAGGAGAACGTCAGTTTTTTGATGCCGAAGCACAATTGCATCGCGCTTTAAGCTTAATTAAGCAACTGGGCGATAAGTTTGACGATCATCATATTACCAGTGTATTAATGGGCGAGGACAATCCTAACGTTCATCACTACGAACACCATTTGCTGGATGTGTTTGGATCAGGCAAGGAAGAAAGTAAAAATCTTTGGAATTCTTTGTTACGCCAGGCATTGCTCGACAATTTCCTGTCGAAAGATATTGATAACTACGGCTTGTTAAAGCTGACCGAAAAAGGCCACGACTTTTTAGATAATCCGTACAGCATCAAGTTCGTATTGAATAAGCCTATGGAATCGACCGATGATGATGATTCGGAAGATGGGCCTAAGCAAGGCGGAAGTGCACTGGATACGCAACTGCTGCAAATGCTTAAAGATTTGCGTAAAAAAGTGGCCAAGCAAAAGAGCCTGCCGCCGTTTGTGGTTTTCCAGGATCCATCTTTAGAAGAAATGTGTACGCATTACCCTGTAAACACCGAAGAACTGAAACAAATTTCGGGGGTGGGTGCCGGTAAAGCTGCTAAATTTGGTGCTCCTTTTATTGAACTGATTAAGAAATATGTTGAAGATAACGATATTGACCGCCCGGTTGATATGGTGATTAAAAGCGCAGCCAACAAGTCGGCTCTTAAGGTTTACATTATCCAAAATATTGACCGCCATTTAGACCTCGAAGATATTGCAGCTTCCAAAGGGCTTACCTATGAGGAAATTTTGCATGAAATTGAGATCATTGTAAACTCGGGAACCAAGTTGAACCTGAATTACTACATTGATGAGGTTATTGATTAGGATAAGCAGGAAGAAGTGTACGACTATTTCCGCAGTGCCGAAATAGATTCTATAGATCATGCTTTGGTTGACCTTGGCGCAAACGACTACACCCGCGAGGAAGTGCAACTGATGCGCATTAAGTTCTTCTCGGAGTTAGGAAATTAAAGAAAATAAACAATTATTATAAAAGGAATCCATATTGGGTTCCTTTTTTTGTGCTTTAATGTTTTATAACGCTTACTTGGCCGTTATCTTAAATTCTGTTCTCCGGTTTTTGGCACGACCCTGTTCAGTAGTATTGAGTGCCACCGGCAATTGTTTGCCATAGCCCTTGTACTGTAGTTTGGCTGCTTTAGCCCCATGATTGATCAGATACTGGTAAACAGCTTTTGCCCTGTTTTGTGAAAGCGTTTGGTTCATAGCATCGTTACCTACATTATCGGTATATCCCGAAATTTCTATGCTCACCGTTGGGTTGAGGGTCATAAAGTTTAAAAGATATTGTAGTGCCGATTGCGACTCAGGCTTCAGATCGAAACGGTTACTGTCAAAAAAGATGTTCTTCAATATAGCCGATTTGCCTACCTCTATGGTGCTTAATGGTACTTCAATTTTAAAGGGTGTGTTAGATTCACGTCCGGCTAAAGAAAAATTCTCCGAAGAAAATAAATAGCCGTTCTTGAAAATGGTCAATCCATAATTACGACCGGTAACCAGGGTAACTAAGAAATCGCCCTGTGTGGGTGATGTTTTGCTTTGATATACCGGTTGATTGGTAGCCAAATCAACAATCTCTACCGATGCTTCTACCGGTTTGCGCGTGGTGGCATCAACCACCGAGCCGGTTACATAGGTTACCGCATGTGGGCGCGCTTTTTCAGGTAGCTCAAACATGTAAATATCAAAACCACCGTAACCGCTTAATGTATTGGAAGCAAAGTAAGCATAACTGCCGCCGGTGGTAATACTCATGCCGTTTTCGTCGCCGCTGGAATTAATAGGATAGCCCATGTTTTCGGGCTTTTGCCATTTGCCGGCCTTATCCAGCCGGCTCACAAACAGATCTTTGTTGCCCAAACCCGGCCAGCCATTAGAGCAAAAATACAAAGTACTATCATCGGGGTGTATAAATGGCGACTGCTCATCAAATGCGGTATTCACATTAGGTCCCAGGTTTTCTGGCTCCGACCACCCTTTTTCGGTTACATGGCATTTCCATATATCGTAACCGCCATAGCCACCTTTACGGTTGCTTACAAAATACAGGGTATGTCCATCGGCACTGATAGAGGGCTGCGATTCCCAACC
>Ga0265780_10003931_pt1 | contig 19345 bp, 12 predicted proteins | sample P1T30metagenome_FD_192432 | JGI IMG/M metagenome (GOLD analysis project Ga0265780, IMG submission 192432) | Plant litter microbial communities from East Loma Ridge, Irvine, California - P1 T30 | ecosystem: Environmental > Terrestrial > Plant litter > Unclassified | place: USA: California...
TGGCTCGCGCCATTGGTCATGAAGGTTGCCTCGACCGCCGCCGACTCTTTCGTCAACAGGTACTGGCTGATCTCTCCCAGCACGCGGCCCGTCGTCTCCTGCGTGCTGCCGGCCGGCGTCTGCACCTGGACGAACATGAAGCCCTGGTCTTCTTTTGGCAGGAAACCGCCCGGAAGGCGCATGAACAGCGCGATAACAGCGCCCACCAGCACCACGTACACCACCATCCACAGCGCACGCCGGCCCAGGATGCGGGTCACGCCGCCCAGGTAGCGGTCGCGGGTCTTGTCGAACGAGCGATTGAACCAGCCGAAGAACCCCTTCTTTTGATGGTGGTCCGGGTCGACCGGCTTGAGCATCGTCGCGCACAGGGCGGGCGTGAGCGTCAGCGCGACAAAGGCCGACAGCAGCATCGAGGCGACGACGGTGAGCGAGAATTCGCGGTAGATGGCGCCGACCGTGCCGCTCGAGAATGCCACCGGCACGAACACGGCCGACAGCACCAGGGCCACGCCGATCAGCGCGCTGGTGATCTGGCCCATGGCCTTGACCGTCGCCTCTTTCGGCGGCAAGCCGTCTTCGTGCATCACGCGCTCGACGTTTTCCACCACCACGATCGCATCGTCGACCAGGAGGCCAATGGACAGCACGAGGCCGAACATCGACAGCGTGTTGATGGTAAAGCCCAGCGCCGACATGATGCCGAAGGTCCCCAGCAGCACCACCGGCACCGTGATCGACGGGATCAGCGTGGCGCGGAAGTTTTGCAGGAACAGGTACATCACCAGGAACACCAGCACGATGCCCTCGATCAGCGTGTGGGTCACGCCCTCGATCGATGTTTCGATGAACGGCGTGACGTCGTTCGGGTACACGGTGCGCAAGCCGGGCGGGAAGAACTGGCCCAGTTCTTCCAGGCGCGCGCGCACGGCTTCGGCGGTGTCGAGCGCATTGGCGTTCGGCGCCAGCTGGATGCCCAGGCCCGAGGCCGACTTGCCGTTGTAGCGCACGTCGACGTTGTAGTTCTCGGGGCCCAGCGCCACGCGCGCGACGTCGCCGATGCGTACCGACGAGCCGTCCGGCTGGACCTTGACCAGGATGCGCTTGAACTCGTCAGGCGTGCGCAGCATGGTCGCCTGGTTGATGGTCGCGCTCAGGCTCTGGCCCTGCACGGCCGGCGTGCCGCCCAGCTGGCCGCCCGAGATCTGCACGTTCTGCGCGCGGATCGCGTCGGTCACGTCCAGCGGGGTGAGGGCATAGCTGGTCAGCTTGACCGGGTCGAGCCAGATGCGCATCGCGTACTGGGTGCCGAACAGGTTCATGCTGCCCACGCCCGGCATGCGCGAAAGCGGATCCTGGATGTTCGAGGCCACGTAGTTGGCGATGTCGAACTTGGTCATGCTGTCGTCGTCCGAGACGAACGCCGCCACCATCAGGAAGTCGGACGTCGACTTGGTCACGCGCAGGCCCGATTGCTGGACTTCGCTCGGCAGGCGCGGCACCGCCGCCTGCAGCTTGTTCTGCACCTGGACCTGGGCGATGTCGGGGTCGGTGCCAGCGGCAAAGGTCAGCGACGTCGTCGACTGGCCCGTGTCGTCACTGGTCGACTGCATGTACAGCAGGTTGTCGATCGCCGTCATCTGCTGCTCGATCACCTGGATCACCGTGTTCTGCATGGTCTCGGCCGACGCGCCGGGGAAGGTCGCCTGGATCTGCACTGACGGCGGCGAGACCGGCGGGTACTGCTCGATCGGCATCTTGAACAGCGCGATGCCCCCGACCAGCATGATCAGGAGCGAAATGACGATCGCGAAGATCGGACGGTTGATGAAATACTTTGGCATCGAGGCTTATCCCTGGCGCGCGGCCGTGGCTGGAGCAGCGGCCTGCGCCGCCGATGCCGCTGGCGCCGTGCTGGCGGGCGCGGTCGGCGCGCCGACCCGCACCACGGTGCCGGGCCGCAGCTTCTGTACGCCGCTGACGATCACGCGTTCGCCTGCCTCCAGGCCGTCGTCGACCAGCCAGAAGCCGTCGACCAGGGCGCCGGTGCGCACTGCGCGCAGCACGACCTTGTTATCGACGCCGACCACCATCACGGTGGCCGTGCCTTGCGGCGTGCGCGTCACGGCCGGCGCGGGCACGCGCATGACGGCCTGGCGCACGCCCTGGCTCACGCTGGCGCGCACGAACATGCCCGGCAACAGCAGTTTATCCGGGTTCGGGAAGCGCGCGCGCAGCGTGACCGAGCCGGTGGCCTGGTCGACCGTCACGCCGGAAAACTCGAGCGTGCCGCTGCGGCTGTAGGTGCTCCCATCTTCCAGTTGCAGGCTGACCCTGGCGGCATTGCCGCCCTCCATGCGCACGCGCCCGGCGGCGATCTCGCGCCGCAGGGCCAGGCCTTCGCTGCTCGACTGCTGCAGGTCGACGTACATCGGATCGATCTGCTGGACCGTGGTCATGAGAGTAGCAGCGCTGCCCTGCACGTACGCACCCTGGGTGACGGCTGACACGCTGCTGCGGCCGGCGATCGGCGCCGTCACGGTGGTGTAGCCGAGGTTGATGCGCGCCACTTCCAACGCCGCCCTGGCCGCAGCGACGTCGGCCGCCGCTTCGAGCTGGGCCGCCTCGGCGGTTTCGAATTCCTGCTTGCTGACCGCGTTCTCTTTCACCAGCACGCGGTTGCGCTCGAGTTGCGACGCATTGCTGGCCAGCGTGGCCTGGGCCCGTTGCAGCTCGGCTTCGGCGCTCTTGACGGCGGCGCGATATGGCGCCGGATCGATCAGGTACAGCGGCTCGCCCTTGCGCACGTCGACGCCCTCGGTGAAGCGCCGCTCCTGCACGATGCCGTCGACCCGGGCCCGCACTTCGGCCAGCAGGAACGGCGCGGTGCGACCGGGGAGGGCGATGTTCAGCGCCACGTTCGTGGTGGCCATGGTCAGTACGGCGACTTCAGGCACGGCAGGCGCGGCGGGCTTGGGGTCTTTGCCGCAGGCGGACAGCAGCGTGGCGGCCGTGATCGCGATCGCGGTTGCCAGCGCCGGGCGGCGCAGAAGGGTAATCGAGGGCATCGGTGTCGGATCCATTTGCAAGGTTGAGAGCGTATTGTTCCCTACCTTCGACTATGCCCGGCGCAGGCTTAAATGGGGGTGTTTGATTGATTAAATATCGTTAATGTTCAGGCGCTGTCACCGTTGGCTATGGATGAGCGATAGCGTTTCTGATGATCAAGATTACCACGGCCCCTGCTGGCAGGCAGTGGCCTGGGGGAGTATCCAGCCCTACCTGCCCGCGGTTTCGCCCCGCGCGAAGGCCAGCAAGTCGGCATTGACCCGGTCCTTGTGGGTATCGGTCAAACCGTGCGGCGCGCCGGCATACACGATGAAGGTGGCCTCTGGCCACAGCTGCGCCGAGGCTCGCCCGCCGACATCGATCGGCACCACCTGGTCGTCGTCGCCGTGGATGATCAGAATGGGCGCGTGGATATCGTCTGGCATGGCGGTTCCGTTCGACGTGGGAGCGGCGGCGCTGGAATGGGGCGCCACGAAATGGCCTGCATTGATGAGATGCAGGCCTTCGTCGATTGTTCCTGGTCTATTGGCAAGCAATGTCGATTCGATCAAGCCTTCCGCAAAGGTCGACTGGAATCACTCACAATTTTTCGCAGGAAGCGTTGAAGGTTTTCACAACGGCTGTGGCAGCAGTGCCACGAACCGGATCGGATTGGTCGGCTCGTGCGGAAAGTTTCATTCTTACCGGAAACTAATCACGTAAAATCGAAACCTTCTATTTTTTCTCGGTCCCCATGCTGTCGCGCACGTTATCTGTCCGGAATCTCATGTATCGGTGGCTGCCACGCGGTCTCGCAGGCTATATGGCCCTGGCGACGTCCGTCCTGTGCGCAATTCTGACGCTGGTCCTGGTCGCGCTGGTGCAGAGCCAGGCGCGCAACCATGTCCGTGACAGCATCGGCCAGAGCCTGGGCGAGCTGGCGCAGCAGGCGGCCGACAAGCTCGATCGCGGCCTGTACGAGCGCTATCGCGAGATACGGCTGCTGGCGCACCACCTGGCCGACCTGGGCCCCGGTGCATCGCCGCAAGTCCAGCGCGGCCTGCTCGACGACGCTTACCGCAGCTATGCGCATTACGGCTGGCTCGGCATCGCCGGCATCGATGGCGAGGTCAGGGTATCGGCCAAGCGCCTGCAGGAAGGGACCGACGTGGGCTCGCAGCCGTGGTTCACCAATGCCCTGATCGGCAATCACGTCGGCGACGTGCGCGGCGCCGCCATGACGGCGCGCCCGCTGCCGGCGCCTGACGGCGAAGCGCAACGCTTCGTCGACCTGGCGTTCCCGATCGATGCAGCTTACGGCAAGCGGCGCGGCGTGCTCGGCGCCTACCTGACGTGGGAATGGGCGCGCGAGATCGAGCGTTCCGTCACGGGCGGCGTGCAGGCCGGCCGCCACGTCGACGCGATGATCGTCGATGCGCGGGGCCTGGTGTTGCTTGGCCCTGCAGGCCTGCAGGGCCAGGTGATCGATATCGACAGCCTGCGGCGTGCACGTGCGCAGCGCGGCACCGGTCACGTGATGGAGCGCTGGCCCGATGGCAATCACTACGTCGTGGGATACGCGCAGACCAACGGCCATGCCGATTATCCGGGCCTGGGCTGGACCGTGCTGCTGCGCCAGGATGCCGACAATGCCTACGCGCCGGTGCGCGAGCTGGGCGGGTATGCGCTGTGGGTGGGCGTCGCACTGGCGTTGCTGTTCTCCGTCACCGGCGTGCTGGTGGCGAACTGGATCACCCGCCCGATCAAGAAATTGCAAGACTACGCCGACCGTATCCGCCTGGGCGCCGTCGCGCCGCTGCCGCCGGACGCGCGCAACTACGATGAGGTGCGCAGCCTGGCCGACGCCCTCGATTCGCTGGTGGCGGAACTCATGCGGCGCGGGCGCGAACTGGAAGAACTCAATCGCACGCTCGAGCAGCGCGTTGGCGTGCGCACCCATGAACTGGCCTCGGCGCTGGCCACCGTGCAGCAGAACGCACAGCACATCAACACGATCATCGAGACGGCGCACGACGCCTTTATCGGCGTGGACCTCGACGGCATGGTCACCGACTGGAATACGCAGGCCGAGCGCATGTTCGGCTGGCGCCGCCACGAAGCGATCGGCCGCCCGCTGGCCGAGCTGACGGTGCCGGCGCGCTACCATGATTCGCTGTACCGGGCGCTGCACGAATACCGCACCACTGGCCAGACGGGCGCGCTGAACCGTCGCGTCGAGCGCATCGTGCGCACGCGCCAGGGCCAGGAATTCTCCATCGAGATGACGGCGGGAATCGCGGGCATTGGCGAGCGCACCTTCATCTCGATCTTCCTGCACGATATCTCGCTGCGCAAACGCGTGGACCAGATGAAGAACGAACTGGTGGCCACCGTCTCGCACGAGCTGCGCACACCGCTCACCTCGATGCGCGCCTCGCTGTCTCTGCTCAAGAGCGGCGCGGCCGGCCCGGTCGAGGGCGAGGTGCAGGAACTGGTCGGCATCGCGCAGCGCCACTGCGAACGGCTCGTGCGCCTGGTGAGCGACATGCTGGACGTGGAGAAGATCGAATCGGCGCGCTTCACGGCCCATCCGAAGCCGCAACCGCTGCCGCCCGTGGTGTTCGATACGGTTGCGGCGATGCGGGTGCAGGCGCACGGCGCGCAGGTCGATGTGCGCGTGACCTGCGCGCCCGACCTCGAGCAGCTGCTGCTCGAGATCGACCGCGACCGCATCACGCAGGTGCTGATGAACCTGTTATCGAACGCGTTGAAATTCGCGCCGGCGCACGGTGCAGTCGACGTCTCGCTGATGCGGGTTGGCGCGGCGCTGCGTATCACGGTGGCCGATCGCGGTCCGGGAATCCCGGCCGACTTCCGCGACCGCATCTTCCAGCGCTTTGCGCAGGCCGATAACGGCGTCAAGAGCAAGAGCAGTTCGGGCCTCGGCTTGGCGATCAGCCGCCAGATCGTCGGCGAGCATGGTGGAGAATTGTGGTTCGAGGACCGCGCCGGCGGCGGCACCAGCTTCCACGTCGACCTGCCGCTGCAGGCCAGCGTGATGCACGCGCTGGCGCATTGAGGGCTGGAACGACGGTCGTCAGGTTAAAAGTATCTTGTATGATGGGCAGGTAGCTGCGCTACTGTTTCAACAACGCCGCCGCCGCATCGTACAGCGACTCCGGACTGAACGGCTTGACGACATACGCATCGGCGCCTGCCGCCAGGCCGGCGGCGATGTCGCTCTGCTGGCCGCAGGCCGACAGCAGCATGATCTTCATGCCGGCCAGCGCCGGATCGTCCTTGAGTTGGCGGCACAGCGCCAGCCCGGACATCCCTTCGCCGAGCCACACGTCCAGGATCAGCAGGTCGGGCTTGCATGCCGCCAGCTGGGCCAGCGCCGCCTCGGCGTTCGCGGCCTGCGCCACCTCGCCCAGTGCGCGCAGGCTCAGGCGAATCAACAGGCGCAGGTCGGCCTGGTCGTCGACCACCAGAATGCGCTGCATCAGATAGTCGCCCCGGCGTCGGCCGCCGCGTGCATCGGTAGCCACAGCGCAACCTCGGTACCGTCGCCCGGCGCCGACGCGATCTCGATCACGCCGCCATGCGCCATGACGATCTCGCGCACGATGGTCATGCCCAGGCCATTGCCCGGCACGTCGGGCAGGGCGCTTGCGCGCCAGAAGGCGTCGTACACGCGCTTCCTCTGCTCGGGCGTCATGCCCACGCCCTCGTCGCGCACACGCACCGTGGCGCCGGCCTGACCGTCGCGTTCTTGCAGCACGATGTTCACGTCGACCGCGCTGTCCTGCGCCGAATAGGACAGCGCGTTGCTCACGATATTGCCCAGCGCCTGCTGCACGCGCACGGCGTCGGCCATCACGGGCTTCAGGCCCGGCGCCAAGCGCAGCGCGATCCGTCCAGCCTGGGCGTCGTCGCCAAGCGCGCTCGTGACCTTGCCGATCATGTCGGCCAGGTCGAGCGGCGCCGGGTGCAGCTGATCCGCGCCGCCCGCTTCGATACGCGCCAGGTCGAGCATCTGGTTCACCAGGCCGATCAGGCGCGTGGCCTGGCGGTGGATGATGTCGATCAGCTCGCGGCCGGTGGCGGCATCGAATTCGCGCTTGAGCAGCAGTTCGGAAAAGCCCAGGATGCTGGCCATCGGCGTGCGCAGTTCGTGGCTGGCGGTGCGGAAGTATTCGTGGCGGCGCCGGTTCGCGGCGCGCACCCGTTCGCGCTCGGCGCGCAGGCTGGCCACGTCGCGCACGGTCGCCACCAGCTGCACATGCCCGTCGAGGGTCATCTCGGCGATCGAGATCTCGGCGGGGAAGCTGCTGCCGTCGATGCGGCGGGCGTTGCCCTCGTGGCGCAGGACGACGTGCGGGGCCATGTTGATCAGCGTGGCCGACGAATGGGTCGCAAGCTCAGTGCACGGCGCGCCGAACATCCGCTCGGCGGCCGGGTTGCACGACAGGATCTGGCCCGTGGCGTCGAGCAGCAGCACGCCGTCGGGCAGGTGTTCGAGCAGCGTGCGCAGGGTGTTGGCGCCCCTGCGTTCACGCTCGAAGGCGGCGCGCAGTTCGAGGGCGGCGATCTCGCCGGCGACCATGCCGGCCAGGTCGCGCAGCATGGCGCGTTCGGCGTCGGAAAATTCACGCGGCACCTTGTCGATGATGCACAGGGTGCCGATTCGCATGCCGTCCCCGGCGGCGATCGGCGTACCGGCGTAGAAGCGCACGGCGGCCTCGCCGCGCACCATGGGGTAGTCGGCAAAGCGCGGGTCGCTGCAGGCGTCGCGCACCACCATCACGTCGTCCTGCAGGATGGCGTGGGCGCAGAACGAAACCGAGCGCGGCGTTTCGTCCAGCGTGATGCCGATGCGCGACTTGAACCACTGGCGCTCGGTGTCGATCAGGCTGACCAGCGCAATCGGCACCTTGAACAGGTAGGTCGCCATGCGCGTGATGCGGTCGAACGCTTCGCTCGGGGTCGTGTCGAGCAGGTTCAGGTCGAGAAGCACCTGGTGGCGCCGGGCTTCGTCCTGCGGCAGGGGAGCGGGGGTGGGGCAAATCGCGTCTCGTGTCTCGTTCATATTGTGGCCGTACAGGGTCGGTCTCAGGGAGCCGGAGGGAGCGCCGATGTCACTGCGGCGCGCAGGGCCGCGAGCGGCGCCGGCTTGGTCAGATAGGGGACGTCATCGGGCAGGCCAAGGGCCAGCACGGTCGGCTTGTCCATGCCGCTGATGACCACCATCGGCATCGATGCGGTGGCCGGATTGTCGCGCAGGCTGCGGATCATCCCGAAGCCGTCCATGCCGGGCATGTGCAGGTCGCTCACCAGGATGTCGGGACGGGCCTGGCCGATGCACATCAGGGCCTCGAAGCCGTTGCTGGCCTTGCGCACCGACAGATGCATGCCCCAGGTTTCGATTTCCAGTTCATACAGGCGCAGCAGCATGGCGTCGTCGTCGACGATCAACACCGTACGCGCCGGCCCCAGCGGCAGGATCGGGCGCGCGCTGCTTGCCATGGCCGGCGTGTCGGCCAGCGCGGCGCGCCGCCCGTCGAGCAAGCGCTCGACCGAGGCATTGGTGATGCGGCGATGGCCGCCCGCCGTTTTCCACGCCTGCAGCGCGCCGTTCTCGACCCACATCTGCACCGTACGGTGCGAGACGCCGATCCGCTCGGCCGCTTGCCGGGTGGTGCAGAAGGCCGACCGGTTGCAGGCGGGCTCGGTATTTCCTTGGTTATCGGCAATTTTCATATTTACTGATTTTACCGTTTAACATTTCACTGTCAAGGCAAACTGGGGGGGTGTGCTGTTACTGATGAGCAATTGCAACACACGCCCCACAGGCGTCGTGTTTCCCCGTCATGCCGCCTTGTCGTCCGCGCTGGCCACGGGTAGATAAAGGGTGACTTCGGTGCCCACGCCGACCTCTGATTCAAGCGCAATGCGCCCGCCGTGCAGGTCGACGATCTCCTTGAGGATCGTCAGTCCGAGGCCACTGCCGGGGGCGGCCGATTCGCTGTCCACCCGGTAGAACGCGTCGAATACCTGTGCCTGTTGTTGGGGCGTCATGCCGACGCCCCGGTCGCGCACGCGGATCGCGACCATCAGGCGTTCGCCCCATTGTTCGGGCGCCGCGCTCAGCAAGATGGGTGAGTCGGGTGCGGAATACTTGATGCTGTTGCTGATGATGTTGGTCAGCGCCTGCTGCATCTTTTGCGCGTCGGCGGCCAGGGCCGGCAGGCCGGGTGCGATGTCGGTGCCGACGCGGTGCGCCTGCCCGAGGCCTTCGAGGCAGGCCAGCGTGCGGGTCATGAGTTCAGCGACCGGCACCGCGTCGATCCTGAGCTCGTCCCGCCCACCCGCTTCAATCCGCGCCAGGTCGAGCAACTGGTTGACGAGATCGACCAGTCGCCCGGATTCGCGGTGGATGATCTCGACCAGTTCGCGGCCGACGACGGGATCGAAATCGCGCTTGAGCAGCAATTCGGAAAAACCCAGCACGCTCGACATGGGCGTGCGCAGTTCGTGGGTGGCGGTGGCGAAGTGGCGCCGGCGCCGCTCGTCGGTGGCGCGGTTGCGTTCTTCGGCCGCGCGCCGCTGCGAGATGTCGCGCACTGTCACGGCGTACTTCGGCCGCGCCGCCCATGTCATGCGGCAGTAGGAAAACTCGACCGGAAAATGGCTGCCGTCCAGGCGCCGCGCCAGCGCTTCATAGCGCGCGCCTTCCTGCAGTCGGCCCGTGCGGCGCAGGCGCAGCAGGTCTTCGTCCATCAATTCGCGCAGCGGGCGGCCGGCCAGCATGGCGCCGCTGGCGCCGAACAGCGTTTCGGCAGCCTCGTTGGCAGCAACGATATTGCCCTGCGCATTGAGCATCAGGATGCCATCGGGCAGGTGGGCCACCAGCGCCTTTTCCCAGCCCTCGGGCGCGGGCCGGCCCGCCGGGCGGGCGCGTAGCTCGTCGCCGGCAATGGCGGCAAGGTCGCGCAGCGTGGCCATCTGGTCGTCGTCGAAATGGCGCACCTGGGTGTCGATCACGCACAGGGCGCCCACCCGGCTGCCGTCCGGCGCAGCCAGCGGAATGCCGGCATAGGCGCGCACATCCGGCGCGCCGGTCACGAACGGGTTGTTGGCAAAGCGCGGATCGAGCCGCGCATCGGCGATCACCAGGCCGTGTTGATGCTGGATCGTGTGGGTGCAGAACGACGTGACGCGGGTGGTTTCGTGCAAGTCGATCCCCACGCGCGACTTGAACCACTGGCGGTCGGTGTCGACCAGGGCGATGAGCGAAATCGGCACGCCCAGCAGGCGGCAGGCCAGGCGCGTGAGGCGGTCGAAGCGTTCTTCGGGCGGCGTGTCGAGCAGGGCCAGTTCGTGCAAGGCGCGTACCCGTTCCAGGTCAGATTGCAATGCAGACGCCGGGGCAACCAGGGAGTGTCGGTCGGGCTCGGGGTGCATGGTGTGGGTCCTGTTAGTCGGGCGCAGCCGCCGCGTCGATGTCGTTGAAGATTTGTTCGATCCGGGCGCGTAGTTCGGGGAAGCGCACGGGCTTGGCAAATACCGGGATGTCGTCGGGCAGCCCCATCGACGTGATCGTGGCACGATCCAGGCCGCTGATGACGATGATGGCCATGCTGCCATAGCGCGGATCGGCCCGCAGGGTTCGTACCATGCGGAAACCATCCATGCCAGGCATGTTCAGGTCGCTGATCAACAGGTCGGGCCGCGCTTCGCCGATGCGGATCAGGGCGTCAAAGCCGTCGCGCGCCTTGATCAGCTGGGCGCCCAGCCCCCAGCCCGAGATTTCCAGTTCATACAGGCGCAGCAGGGTAGCGTCGTCGTCGGCCATCACGATGCGCCGGCCGGCTTTCGCTGTCGCTGCGGCCTCTGGCGCAGCGTGACCGCCGGTGACAGCGTGATTGCGCTGTGCGACCAGGCGATGTACCGATGTGAGCAGGATACGGCGGTGGCCGCCAGCGGTTTTCCAGGCTTGCAGGACGCCGCTCTCGACCCAGAGTTGCACGGTGCGGTGCGAAACACCGAGCAGGCTCGCGGCCTCCTTGGTCGAGCAGACTTCTGCGGATGCGGGGTCGGGCGGCGCCGGCGGAGTACTGCTGTGCGATGTCATGAAATAGTTTGTACAGGTGGTTAAGAGCCTCCCAACCGGGGGGCTGTGGTCCACCGTCCCTGCGCATCTTGGTGCTGACAGCGGGTTGGAGAGATTGAACCAGGCCACCTGGATGCGTAACAATACGCATAGGCAAGTCAACAATCTATCAAATTATCACAACTTACGATAGTGAAACGCGATAACTCGTTTCTATATTGTAACTTGCAGTGATTAATTATGCCGAACTATTGCACTTTTACCGTCACTGTGACAGTCCCACTGTCGCCCGGCGCCAGCGTGCCCGTGATGCCCCACTCGACCTTGCCGTTGGCGCCCACTTCGGGCTTGGCCGCCACCGCGCAGGCCAGGCTTGAAGGCAGCGTGCCGCAGCTGCTGTCGGCATAGGTGGTAAATGCCGGCGTGGTGTCTTCGATCTTCAGTTGCGTCAGGGTGGTGGTGCCACTGTTCTGGAACGTGATGGTGTACAGGATGGTGCTGCCCGGCGTGGCGTTGGCCTTGTCGGCCGCCTTGGTCAGCTTGAAGTCGTCGCAGGTCTGGCAGATGCCTTCGACCGTGACGACGATTTCGCCCAGGCCGATGCCAAGTAGTTTGAGCAGCGGATCGGCCACGCCGCTGAGGATCGGCGCGAGCAGGGGACTGACCGTATTCTTGACCAGCGTCTTGACGAGCGGTTCGACCACGCCCTGGAGCAGGCCGAGGGCCGGCATGCTGCGGATCTGCAGATTGGTCACCAGGCTGTTGGTCGCATTGGTGATGAACGTGGTGCTCGAGGTCACGGTGCGCGTCTGCGGGAACGTGCCCGACATGGTCACGCTGGTCGAGAACGGCGCCTGGCCGCGCACAATGCTCTTGATGTCGAGCGGGATGTTCACCGAGACCAGCCCCAGCGCGGCGGCCTGGAGCGAACCGATGGTGCCGAAGTCGACGTCCGAATCGAGGATCCTGCGGGTGCGGTTGAAGAACACGGCGTCGTCGATCTTGCCGACGAAGATGTCGGACACGCCTGGCGCGACCTGCAGCGTGACGGCCTTGGTGGCGGCGCTCACCGCCGTCAGGCTGCCTTCGCCGCGCGCCACTTCCACGTACACATCGAGCTTGCCGATGGCGATCGATGCGCTCTACAGCAGGCCCAGGCCCACCAGGGTATCGGTGACCGGCGCCAGCGACACCAGGTCAAGTTTGAGCTTGAGCCGCACTGCCGCCGAATGGAAGGTCGAGCCCGTCGGGCCGCACACGTACACCGGCTGCTCGATCACCTGCGAATACAGTTGCAGGTTGTTGACCACGCCGACCGCGCCCAGCAGGCCGCCCGAGACGCCGACCGGCTGCGGGGTGGTCAGCACGTTGCGGCGGTTGTACAGCTGGGCCAGGCCAGTGAACATGTCGAGCGCATTGATCGTGGTGGTGCCGAGCGAGCCGGTGTCGGCCGTGACCTTGAGCAGGTCGCCCAGGCGCACGGTGCCGCCCACGCCATTGAGCTGCGACGCCAGGCCGTTCAGGGCGCTGGCCACTTGCGGCTTGGCCTCGGCCTGCGCCTGCACGGCCAGCGCATTGGCGATCTGCGCCAGCGTGACGTTGGCGTTCAGAGCCTGCGCCGGCGTCGATACGCCCAGGTCGGTCTTGAGCACGTTCAGGAAGCTGAGCAAATTCAGGTTGCCGCCGGCCAGCGCGTTCCAGTCAACCGCATTGAGCGAGACGCCGGTGCCGAGCATGCCGCCCAACAGCGGGCCGAGCAGGGCGCTCTGGCTGGTATTCACGCTGGCCAGGCGCGGGCCGGCAGTGATGCAGGCGCCGGTCACGGTGCAGTCGGCCTTGGCGGGCAGGGCGCCGAGCAGGCACACGATCGCGAGCACGGCGCGCAGCCAGGCGTGGCGCAGAAGGGTCGAAAACGATTGGTAAGTCATGTCGATATCCTTGATTACTTGAGCAGGTCGCCCGAGAGGAGGCCTTGCAGGGTGTTCTCGTCGAACTTCATGCGCACGCGGAAGTACACGCCCTTGGCGGTGGCGTCGGCGCCCGCCAGGTCACGCTCCTTGAAACCGAGCAGGTTGTAGCCGGCCGAGACCCACATATTGCGTTTGAGCTGGTAGCCCGCTTCCAGGCCGGCGGCGTACTGGCGGCCGCGCGTGTCGCGGTCCATCAGCACCTGGGCGGTCGCGCCGATATCCCAGTCTTCGTTGATTTCGTGGGTCACGCGGCCGGCTACCAGGTGGCTGACGGTGCGGTTCGACAGGCCGCTCGACTGGTCCATCGCCATCTTGGCGGCGTAGCGGCCGGTCACGACCGTGTCAGGGCGCAGCTGCCAGTTGGCGTTGAACGAGACGGCGTGCACGGCGCGCTTCAGATCGGCCAGGCCGTCGTCGCGTTCGAGCTTGTACTCGTACTTGGCCAGGCCATTCACGCCGATCGATTGCAGCGCGCGGTAAGCCACGCCGGTTTGGAGCAACTCGGTCACGCGCATGGTCTTGTTGACGTTGGCGCGGGTGGCGGCCAGCGTGTTCTTTCCCAGGAAAGTCCAGCTGTCGTCGATCTTGTAGGCCAAGCCCAGGGTGGAGAGCAGGCCGTCGCTGTCGGCGCCGTGGCGCAGTTCGAGGCGGGCGTTGCCGGTCCAGGTCGGGTGGCGGCTCACTTCGATGGCGCCGGTCAGGGCGATCGCTTCGTTGTTGTTTGCGCCCGAGAGCACCTTGACGCGCTCGAAGCTGGTGTTGGCGCGCACGCCTTCGCCCAGCGTCCACAGGTTGCGCAGGCCCAGGGCCGCTTCGGCCTGGCGCTCGCCGGTGACGGTGCCCGCTGGCGAGGTGCCGCCGGCGCGGTATTCCGAGAACACGCGGCCGTCGTGCATATAGTCGGTGTCGACGCCGAACACGGTGGCGTGGCGCTGCTGGCCCTGGTTCAGTGCATAGGTGGAACCCAGGCTGCTGATCAGTTCGTGGCGGCCGTACACGCGGCTGCCGCCGGCGAAGCGGTAGTCACCACCCAGTGCCACCATGCGGCGGCCGTTGTCGTGGATATCCTGTTCGCCTTCGACGAACACGCCGGCCTGCGGCAGGCCAGGGATCTGCATGCCCAGCTTGGCGCGCACGCTGGTCAGGTCGGGCTGGGCCACGATGACCGATTGGCCGCCTTCCTCACGCGAGTGGCGCATGCCCAGTTCGGCTTGCAAGCCGTTTTCGAACGCGTAGCCGGCGAAGAGCTGGACGCCGTTGCGGGTGGCGTCGGTGGTCAGGTCGGCGGTGTGCAGTCCTTCCAGGCCCAGGCTGGTGCGCTCGGTGAAGCGGTAACGCATGCGCGCGCCGCCTTCGGTGCGGCCCTTCGGCAGGTTGGCCGATGGGTTGTCGAAGTTGGCGTCGGCGCGGCCCAGGAACAGGTGGCTCTCGAGTTTGCCGTCGGTGCGGGTGGCGTCGAAGCGCGCGGCGCGGCCCGACAGGTCGGCCTTTTCCATCTGCGCCGCTTCGACGATGAGCGTGGTCTTTTCGTCCGGCTTGACGGTGGCGTTGACGCTCACCAGGCGGGTCGGGGCGGCCGGGTTGCGGTCTTCCACGGCGCTGGCGCCGACTTCGACGTAGCGGCCGATCTGGTACTGGGCGGCGACGCCGCCGACCAGGAAGCGGGCGCCGTTCTGGTCGACTTCGTACGCCAGGCGCAGGCTGACCGGGTTCAGGTTCTCGTCCAGGCTCGGCACCGGGGCGCGCAGCAGGATGCGGCCGGTGAGTGGATCGATGTCGTAGTCGACGTAGCGCACCAGGGCGCGGCGCGACAGGATCAGGCCGGCCTGGTTACGGTCGCGCACCATGATTTCGACGCGCTCGCTGTTGATGACCATCAGGCCGCCGCCGGTGAGGAACGGGCCCGAGGTGCCGTTGGCGGCGAATTCCTCGACCATCTGGCGGGTGCTGTCGTAGCTCAGGAACGAATCGACCGTGAGGTTGCCACCGAAGTTGTCCAGTTCGGCGTGCTGGCGCAGGCCGGTCAGGTTGCGGTTGTAGGCGCCCAGGTTGCGCGCCGGGGTCACGCCTGGCGGCACGAAGTCGCCGAACATCACGTACGAACGGTTGCGCTCGGCCTTGAAGTACAGGCGGCCGGCCGACTGCGCCTCGAAGCCGCGGCGCGCATCGTCGCCATAGGTCGGGTAGAAGGCGAACGGGTTGATGTCGCGGAACATCTTCGGTTCGGTGTCCTTGTCCGAGTCGTACGACATGGTGAGCAGCGTATCGGCGCCGATCTGGCCCTTGGCGAACATGGCGGCGCGGGCGCCGGCGTTCACGGTGTCGCCGCCGGCCATGTGGCGCAGGCGGTCTTCGAAGCCGTCGAAATCGCGCAGCGGCGTGGTGTTGTTGCCACGGGTGCGGTTCAGGTTGAAGGCGCCTTCGACCACGCCGGCCGCGACCATCGGGCGCAGGGCTGGCAAGAAACGCATGCTGTTCTTGGCGCGCAGCAGGCCGCTGGTCGCCTGCAGGCGGGCTTCGCCGGCGTCCGGCGCCGTGCGCAGGGCGAATTCGGCGCTGCCGCCTTCGACGAAGACCTGGTGGCCAGGCTCGCGTGGATCGAGGTCGGGCTGTTCCCACTGGCCGGCGCTCGCCTCCAGCGTGACCGGGGTGCGCTCGGCGATCAAAACGCCATTCGCGTCTTCCAGGCGCACGGCGATCATCGCCATGTGCTGGCCGTCGGCCGGTGCCGATTCGACCAGTGGCGCCACTGACAGGCGCGCCAGCGCGCCCGGCACGACCACGTTCACGGCGCTGCTGCCGCGCTGGTTGCCGAAGCTGTCGGTTTCACGCACTTCGATCAGGCTCGCACCCGGGGTCAAGCTCACGCCGACGTATTCGCGCAGTTCCAGGCCGGTTGCCGCGACCGTGTCCTGCTTGCCGATGTGGCTGTCATCGACAACCACGCCGTTCACCAGCAGGGTGAAGCTCGAACCGGCGCCGCCCTTGACGCGGATGGTTGGCTGGGCGTGCGGCAGGACCGCGCCGTCGACCAGGCCGATGAAGCCCAGGCGGTTGGTCATCGATTCGAGATCCAGTTCGGGCGCTGCCTTGGCGGCGGCCGGGGCCGGGCCGGTCAGCACGGCGGCCGAGGCCAGCACGGCGCGCAGGCGGGCGGCGCGGGCCTTGATCGCGTCGATGAGTTCAGGGTTGCAGCCGCTCAGTGCGAAGTCGGCGCGCGCCAGTTCGCCGTCCTTGAGGTCGACGAAGCGGCTGCCTGCATCGCCCGCATTGCGGTTCGACAGCACGGCCAGGTTGCCGGCCAGCAGGGTGCTCATGTCGACTTTCGCCACGTGGGTACGCGGGGCAACGTCGGCGAAGCTGTAGCGGCCATCGGCGTCGGTCTGCGAGAAGCTGCCGTCTTCCAGGTAGATGCGCACGTCGGGAATGCCCGGCTCACCCAGGTCGCGCAGGCCGTTCACGTTGCAGTCGGCGAACACGTCGCCCAGGATATAGCCCTTGCTGCTGAACACGCCGGCTTCGACCTTGACCTTGGCGGCAGCCACCGACGAGACCAGGGCCAGCGGGGCGCCGCTGGTGGCCTGGGCGCGGTTGATGCCGTCGCCCTGCAGCGCGCCGCCGCCGATGCGCACGCGGTAGCGCAGCACGCGGTTCGATTTGGCGTTCAGGGTGTCCAGCGGGATGCGCAGGGTCGGGCCGCGGTTTTCGAAGTTGTCAGTCACCAGCGCGCCGTCGATGCGCAGCGTGCCCGGTACGAAAGAAAAGCCGGCTGGCAGGCGGTCTTCGACCATCACGTCGGTCAGGGCCTGGTCGGCGGTGTTGAAAACCCGCACGGTGTAGTCGAGCACGTCGCCGACTTCGACGATGGCGCGCGACGCGTTCTTTTCCAGGTACAGCACGCCCGGGATCGGGTCGAGCGGCACGTCGATGGTGACCAGGCCGGTGGCTTCGCTGACGATGAACTCACCGCCGAACGAGCCGTACAGGTTGGTGGTGCGGCCGGCCGGCAGGTCGCCGGCGGCGGTTTTCGATGGGAAGCCGTAGTTCGATGGTGGCGTCACCACCAGGCGATACAGGCTCGGCGCCACCATCGGAAACTGGTACATGCCGCCACGGTCGGTCGATACGGTGCTTGGCGCCGGCGTGACGCCATCGACGCCGAACACCCGGGCGGCAGCGCCCGGCGCGCCGCCATTGCCTTCGCCGGTGACGTCGATGAGCGTCACGTTCACGCCGGCCAGCGGCAGGTTGCTGCGGCTGTCGTAGACGATGCCGACCGGGTCAACCAGGATCGCGGTCTGGACCATCCCGCTGCCGCAGCCCTGGACGGTGGCCAGCAACGTGTCGTTTTTCACCACTTCGATGAAGCCGTCGGACTCGTCGTCACCGTGGTCCTCGTCTTCGTTATGGTTCGAGGCGACGGCGCTGAAGCGGAATTCGCCCGTGTCCGGCGCCGTTTCGCGCGCCGTGAATGCTTGACGGTCGGCCGTCAGTTTGGACGTCAGGGTGACAATGACCTGTTCGGCCACGTTGCTGTCGACGTTGCAGTCGGCGGCATCGACCTGGAGAAACAGGTTGCTATTGAGCTCGGTTGCAAGCGCAACGCGGCTGTATGAAGCGGAGGTGAAATACGTGATCGAATCCGGGCGCGAGGCGCGCACGGTATTCGACAACACGGTGGTGCTGCCGCCGGCCGGGTTGGCGAAGGTCGCGCTGGCCCGGTTGTTGATGGCGGCATCCGCGGTGCCAGCCATCAGCAGGACGAGGCTCATGCAGAGAAGTACGAGGTGTCGGAGCAGAGTAGTCATGGCGCGCGGGAGAGTCTGGGAATTCGGGGCAGCGCCGCCGGAGCGGCGCTGCGTTGGTGTGGCTGGGTTACAGGTTCAAATGACTTAGTCGATCTTCACGCCGAACGACATGGTGTTGGACTGGCCGGGAGCCAGATTGCCGACACTGGCCGAAACGTTGCCGACGGCGCCTGCCACTGGCGCGAGGATCGTGCCCAGAAGCGTATTGGCGGCGGCGCCGGCGTGGTACGTCGTGTGGGTCGGGATCACGTCGTTCATGACCATCAGATTGATCGTGGTTACGCCCTTGTTGGTGCCCACGATCGTGTAGCGGATGCAGGCGCCCGGCACTGCGCCGGCCGTGATCGGTGCGCTGCTGAACGGACCATCGGCGATACCGTCGCAGTTCGCGTCCAGGGCTTGCGTCTTGACCAGTTCGACCAACGAATCGGCGGCGGCGACGGTGACGGCTGCATGGATGCGGTCGGCCACGCCGGTGCCCGAGATGGCGCGGAAGTACAGGTCGGTCGTGCCTGGTGCGGTGCCGGCAGGTGGGGTGACTTCGGCAGTCACGCGCACATTGCCGCCGGCGGCGACGGTGGCGTTGGTGATCACGGCGCCGTTACTGTCCTTGAACACCACGGTCCAGCCCGTTGGCACGACAGTCGTGCCGAAGGTGGCGTCGGTGCTGGCCGCCAGGTTGAAGGTGTCCGGGCTGCCGCCGGTGTTGTTCAGGAACAGGACGAACGAGGTCATCGTGCCGGCCGTGGTGGTCTTGGTGTCCACGGCAGCGGCTTCGACGCCAGGACCTGCACCCGGTGCGCCGGCGCCGGCCGAGTTGGCGGTGATGTCGATCACGGCGCCTGCCGAGACGTTCGTGGTGTCGGTCGCCGTCGCCTTGATGGCGCCGTTGAAGGCGCTGGTGGCCGTCACGGTCATGGTGTTGGTGGTGCCGTTGGCGGCGCCGGCCGGCAGGGTGGCGACGGCCACGAAGCGGAAGGTGGCGCCAGTGGCCAGCGCGCCGGTGGTGGTGATCGGGGTGGCGTTGTCGGCCACGCCGTCGCCGTTCGCATCGAGGTAGAACACGACGCCGGTCATGGCCAGCGTACCGGTACTGGTTTGCGAGAGCAGGAAGCTGTCGCCGCCGTTACCGGTGTTGGTGATCGTGTGGGCGTAGGCGACCGAGGTGCCCGCGCCGGCGCTCTTGGTCGTGCCGGCCGAGAGGGTCAGGCTGGCGACCTGTTGCACGGTGGTGATCACCGGGTTCGAGTTGACGGTCTTGGTACCGGTCGAATCGTTGTAGGTCGCGGTGGCGACGTTGGTGATGACGGTGCCGGCCGCAGTGGCGGCGTAGGCGCCGTTGGCGGCTGCCAGCAGCGCGGTTGCGGCGACAAGCTTGAGACGGGTTTTCATGGCTGCTTCCTTGT
>Ga0265780_10003932_pt1 | contig 19340 bp, 14 predicted proteins | sample P1T30metagenome_FD_192432 | JGI IMG/M metagenome (GOLD analysis project Ga0265780, IMG submission 192432) | Plant litter microbial communities from East Loma Ridge, Irvine, California - P1 T30 | ecosystem: Environmental > Terrestrial > Plant litter > Unclassified | place: USA: California...
CGCCGCCGATGTCGGTGCCGCACCTGGACACCCGCCTGGTCAACGGCAAGCCGGCCCTGCTGTTCGGCCCGTTCGCGACCTTCTCGACCAAGTACCTGAAAAACGGTTCGTGGACCGACATGCCGGCGTCGATCAATACAGGCAACGTGCGTCCGATGATCCAGGCCGGCTGGGACAACATGCCGCTGACGCAGTACCTGATCCAGCAGGTGCGCCTGACCCCGGAACAGCGCCTGGCGACCCTGCGCGAATACCTGCCGGACGCGAAGATGGAAGACTGGACCCTGCAAAATGCCGGCCAGCGCGTGCAGATCATCAAGGACGACCCGAAGAAGGGCGGCATCCTGCAGTTCGGTACCGAAGTCGTGGCGTCCGCCGACGGTTCCGTGACCGCCCTGCTGGGCGCCTCGCCGGGCGCATCGACGGCCGCGCCGATCATGATGAAGGTGCTCGAGAAGTCGGCCTTCCGCGACCAGCTCAAATCGCCGGCCTGGCAGGCCAGGATGCACGAGATGGTGCCGTCGTACGGCCGCAAGCTCAATCCGGACGCGGCCTTCGCCAACCAGGTGCGCCGCTACAGCAGCAGCGTGCTGGGCCTGAAGGCGTTCAACCTGAACGAGACCGACCCGGCCCAGGCCCCGGGCGCCGCCGACGTCCCGGCCGCCAGCCCGGCGCCGGTCTTCACCCCGGCCATCGCGCAGCACTGACCCGCCGCGCATGCCGCGGCAGCCTTGCCGCGGCATGCCTTCCCGGCAGCCCCCGCGGCTGCCGCCTGCCCCACCCCGCCGGGTGTCGCATCGACCCCATTCTGTATCACCCGAGCAAGATTTTTCTGGCCGTGCCCGGAATGTTGTGCCAGACTCTTGACCTGTATCACTGCGTATGCACACGTATTCCCGATCCAGGTTCAAACAGCCATGCACGTCATCTCGCCACCCGACAACGAGGCACCCAGCGCGGCGGAGCGCTTCCGGCACTACCGCCTCGACCAGCGCCTGGGCGCGGGCGGCTTCGGCGAAGTGCGCGAAGCCTGGGATGAGCAATTGCAGCGCCGGGTGGCGATCAAGCGCCTGACCAGCGCCACCACGGCCGGGCACCCGGCCAGCCTGCTGCGCGAGGCGCGCCTGGCGGCTTCGCTCGAGCATCCGGCCTTCGTCAAAATCCATTCGATCGAGGCGGACGGCAACGGCCATGCGATCGTCATGGAACTGATTTCCGGCATCACCCTGCGCGAACTGGTCGCGCGCGGCCCGGTCGAGCTGGCAACCGTGTTCGACCTGGTCGGCCAGGCGGCGGCGGCGATGCAGGCGGCGCACACGCGCGGGCTGGTGCACGGCGACCTGAAACCGTCGAACCTGATGGTCGACGACGCCGGCCGGCTGCGCATCCTCGACCTCGGCCTGGCCTTCCACGACGACGCCCAGGCGACCACCTCCGTCATGCAGCTCGACCAGCAGGGCACGATCGCCTACATGGCGCCGGAATGCCTGCTGGGCCAGCCGCCGGGACGCCTGTCCGACGTCTACGCCTTGGGCGTGGTGTGCTACGAGATGATCTGCGGGCAGCGGCCCTTCGCCCACTTGTCCGGGCTGGCGCTGGCGGCGGCGCAGATGCAGACCAGTTCGGCGACCTGGGCGTTCCCGGCGTCGACGCCGACCGCGCTGGTCGAGCTGGTACAGCGCATGACGGCGCGCCAGCCGGAGCAGCGCCTGGCGGGGATGCGCGAAGTGTGCGCGGGGTTGGCGGCGGCGAGCGCTTCCGCTGTCACGCCGGTACCTCTCGTGGCAACTGCTGGGGCCGTGCCGGATGGGCTGCGCCGTTCGACATGGCGGAAGGCGGGGCTGAGTGCGGTCCTGGCCGTGCTGCTGGGCGTGGGCGGCTGGTTTGCAGCGGAACACGGCCAGGCTACGCTGCCCTTCTCCCAGTCGGCGACGATTGCGCGGGCGCTGGCCTCGCTCCAGTCCTTCAATCAGCCCGAGCGCCTGGAAGCGGCGCGTGCCGATTTCGAAGCTTTGTTGGCCAAGGACCCGAACAATGCGGCGGCAGTGGCGGGCATGTCGCTGGTGGCCAGCCTCCGTTACGCGGCCGATACCCAGGACGAGACCTGGCTGCGGCGTGCGGATGCCGCCGCCCAGCAGGCGCTGCGGCTGGAGCCCGCACTGGCACTCAGTCATGTGGCACGTGCTTATGTGCTGTGGAACCAGGGGCAGCGCGAGCAGGCTTTGGACGAGCAGGAGCGGGCGCTCGCACTGGATCCAGAAAATTTTTTTGCATGCCGGGGCAAGCTGGCCTTCCTGACCGCGATGCGCCGTACAGGCGAGGCACGCGCCTGGGGTGAAGCCATGCTAAGTCGTTTTCCCAAACAGTCCGGCTTTGCTGATGAGCTCGGTACTTTGTATTACCAGTTGGGAGATGACAAAGCCGCCGAGCAGGCGTTCCGCCTCAGTATCACGCTACAGCCCGACTCGAACCTCGCGTACGCCAACCTGAACAGCGTGCTGTCGCGCCAGGGACGTACCGATGAAGCCTTGCGCGTCATCCAACAGGGTTTGCAGGTGCGCCCGAACGCCGCCCTCTATGCCAACCTGGGCCTGGCCCTGTTCCAGCGCGGCGACTACCTAGGCGCTGCAAATGCCTATGAGCGTGCCGTCACGCTGCCGGCAGGTAATCCAAACAATTATCTGAGCTGGGCCAACCTGGGCGATACCTTGCTCTGGATACCTGGTCGTGAAGCGCAGGCGCGTGATGCTTACGGCAAGGCCCGGCGATTGCTCGCTTCCAGGCTGGCGCGGGCACCGGGCGATGCGACCTTGCTGTCGCGCGCAGGTTTGTATGCGGCGCGCAGTATGGATAAGGACGAAGCGATGTCGCTGACGGCGAAAGCGCTGGCCGCAGCGCCGCGCAGTCCGGATGTGTATTTCCGGGCAGCGCTCGTCTATGAATTACTGCAGCATCGCGAACTGGCCCTGCATGCGCTGGTTCAAGCGAAACACCTTGGTTACCCGGCCAGCGCAATCGACGCTGAACCGGATTTCGTCGCGCTGCGGCGCGATTCGCGTTACTACTCCACTCAAAATTAAAGGGATCCTGAATGTTGAATAACACTATCTATCCGAGCACCCAGCGCGCAAACCGTGCGTTCTATTTCAATCCGGAGGGACAAGTTGGTGGCGGCACCATCCCGACCGAAACCAACGAACCTGAACTGCAGCGCGTTCCGGCCCCGGAAGAAGAACCGTCCGCCGAAACCGAAACCGAAACCACCCCGCCCGGCACCACCCACTGAGCCCTAACCCAGCAGGCCCAGCCCGCGCGCATGCCGGCGCAGGGCCTCCGCCGGCGTCAGCAGCAGGGCGGCGCAGCGTTCCACGTCGCCGCCCGCTTCCTCCAGTTTCCCCTTCAATTCCTCCAGCCCGATCTGCTCCGCACGCCGGATCGCCGGGTGCGCCTCGATCAGCTTGTACATCGACGGCCGCGATATGCCGAGTTCGCCCGCCGCGCCCTGGATCCGCCAGCCGTTGTTGTGCAGGGCCGCCAGCACCTCGGCTTCGTCGAATTCCCCGAGCGCGCGCCGTTTCTGCGCCGGCGCCTGCGCGGCCAGCGCGGACGGCGCCTGGCGCGTGGCGCCACGGGTGTTCACCAGCGCCTCGAACAGCGGTGCCTGCCCCGCCTGCGCCAGCAGCAGCGCGCGTCCCACCACATGGGCCAGCTGGCGCACATTGCCTGGCCAGTCGTAGTTGGCGCAGGCGCTGACGAAGGCGTAAGGCAGCGCCAGGCCACTGGCGCCCGCCTGGGCCAGGGTATGCACCAGCAGCACGCCGACGTCTTCGCGCCGTGCGCGCAGCGGCGGCAGCGTGATCACGAAGCGCTCCAGCCTGCGCAGCAGGGCCTGGTTGAAGTCGCGGCCCGACAGGTCCTGGTCGGTGGCGGCGATCACGCGCGCCGTGGTGCGGCGGTCGGTGTCGCCGCCGACCACGCGGTACTGGCCGCTGTCGAGCACGCGCAGCAGCATCGGCTGCACGTTGTCCGGTGTGTTGCCGATCTCGTCGAGGAACAAGGTGGCGCCGTCGGCCTCGGCGAACAAGCCGGCACGCGCCGACTGGGCGCCGGTATAGGCGCCGCGCGTGGTGCCGAACAGCTCGGCCGCGGCCAGGCCCTCGTTCAGCACCGCCATGTTGACCGCGACCAGGGGCATGCCGGCACGGCGGCCGAGCGCGTGGATGGCGCGCGCCGCCACTTCCTTGCCGGTGCCGGTCTCGCCCAGCAGCAGCACCGGCAGCTCGGTCGCCGCCACGGTGCGGATCAGCTCGCGCGCCTGGATCGCGCCGCTGCTGACGCCGATCAGGCCCGGTACCGGGTTGGCGCGCGGCAGGCGGTCGGTCCAGTGCACGCACAGCAGGATCGCGCGGCCCAGGCCCAGCACCACGCCGCGCTCGAGTTCGCCCGCGTCGAGCACGACCGGCGTATGGATCTCGACGCCGTTGACTTCGACCACCATGCGGCTGTCCGGCGGCGTGACCCGCAAGCCGCCGTCGGCGGCGTGCGCGATGCGCAGCGGCTGGCGCGAGATGCCGCCGTGGCCGAGCCCGAGCCCATCCGCGCCCGGATGCGCGAACAGCGGCAGGAAGCGGCTCAGCTCGATCGCGCCGTGGCTGTCCGCCTCGAGATACTGCTCGCCGACCCGCTGCAGGTCGGGATGCCAGAGCACGGTCAGCGCCAGGATCGGCGGTCCGGCATTGGTGCTGCCGGCCAGCGGCGAGGTCAGGGTGTTATCCGCATCAAACATCGGTGGTTTCGCTCATTGCTGGTGTAAAAATCAATGTAAAGGGTGGCTGTTGACATGTCAAATTGTCGATTTTGACAGTGTAAAACCGGTCACACGCCCTGTACGGCCGCCCATCCGGCGTGGCACACGAATTGCAAACAGGTATGAAGTGTACTCTTTAGCAATCCGTGGAACCATGTCCAACCCTCTGCAGGCCGCCCATCCGGCGCCGGAATTCAAGTTCGACGCCAGGCAAACCGATACCGGCGCCGCGCTGCTGTTTTCCGTTGCGGATGGGGCCTTGTACATGACCATGGAAATCCCGGGCCTGGTGACCGAATGGCAGCACCACGACCTGAGCAGCGCACGCGTCAAGCGCGACCTGCCGGATGGACGCTGCACGGATTTCGCCACCGCGCAGGCGGTGCCGCTGGGCGGCGAAGCCGGCGCGCTGCACCTGGCGATGGTCGTCAGCGACGGCGGTACCGACCATTTGTACCTGAGCCTGTCGAACCCGGCCTACGCGCTGGGCTGGCGCGCGGCGCCGGCCTGGATCGCCTGCCCGTTCAATGCGGGCCCGGCACCGGCGCGCATGCGCATCACCCGGGTGCAGATCGGCGATGCCAACGACCATGCCTTCCTGGTCGTCGATGCCGTCGTCGATGCCGGCATGCCGCGCGAGCGCGCGCTGCGCTACTACGTCGAAGCCGGGCGCGGCACGGCGCCGCGCTGGGTCGAGCACAAGGTGCCGGGCGATATCGGCGTGCGCATGCTGCCATCCTGCCTGGGACGCTGCCGCGGCGGCTGGGACGTGGATGGGCTGTACCTGACGGGCCAGGCCGGCGAGCGCCTGTACATGCTGTATGCGCCGCTGTACAACCCGTTCAACCTGCGCCAGCCGCCGTGGTCGCGCCACCTCGAGATTCCCGGCAAGCAGATGCCGGAAGCGGTCGCCGCCTGCCGCCATACCGACAACACCTCGGATCTGTATGTCACGGCCGGCGGCGCCCTGTACTACTTTTCGGCGGCCAACCAGAACGAGGGCGCGCAGGGACTGCGGATCGTCGCCGCGCCGCTCTTTGACGGGGTGAAACACTTGTTCGTGGCGCGTGCGGACGGCCACGTCACGGTGTGGGGATTGACGCGGGCGGGCCGGGTCGTGCACTCCCGTGCCGACGCGGCCTACGTGGCCGACCCGGACGCGTGGAGCGCGCCGGGCGTGATCCTGACCGACGTCGATGCGATCGCGCCTTTCCCGCAGCGCGGCCACGCGGACGACACGCTGTTCGCGCACACGGCCGCCGGCCTGGTCGAGCTCGTCAAGTCGTCCAGCAACAGCGTGTGGATCGGCCATGACGTCGTCCTGCCGCGGCAGGACGGCCGGAGCAACCCGCCGGCTTAACCCTGGCGCGAGCCCTTGCCCGCCGGCGCGCCGCCATCCGGTCCGGCGCCGTGGATGCCTTCATCGGACGCATCCGGATTGCCCATCGTCGTGCCCTGGTTGCCGCCGGCCGCGGCCGCACCCATGCCGGCCTGCGCATTCCGGCTGGCCTGGTACTGGCCCTCGACGCCGCCCGGCAAGGGACCGGTGGCGCTGCCGTGGCTGTTCTGCGGTGCGCCCGGCGGGTTCACATTGCTTTCCGGGCTGGCGTGCTGGAAGTTGGTGTTGATGCCGGCGCTCGAGGTACCGGCGCCCTGGCCCGGATCGTCGCTCTGGCGCTTGCCCTGGCCGACGTCGCTGTGGCCCCAGTCATTGTGTTGATTTCCAGCCATCATGATCTCCTTTGCATGCATTACAGGTAGACCTCGATGGTAGCGCTCTGCGCCCGGGCTCCAATCGGCGCGAGCGCTGAACCGTTGTAGGAAGTATCGCACGGAGGCGTCAACTGTCCTGCTGGGGCGGTATCCCGGATTGCTCGGCCAGCGACTGCAGCGGCAGGGGCGACGGTACCGGCGTCATCCCGGCCGGCAGCGGCACGCGCACCGGCCTGCTGTGCAGGTTGCTGGACGAAGGCAGGTGGTCGCCGAGGTGGGGCACCGCGTCCCACACCGGCGGCGCCATGGTTTCGAAGAGGGTCTTCATTTGCTGGCCCCAGCTGTTGCGCAGCAGCTGGAAATACTGGTTCTGTTCGTCGATGGTGACGAAGCGCGTGACGGCCAGACTGCCGTCTTCATACACCAGCAGGTCGAGCGGCAGGCCGACCGAGATGTTCGAGCGCAGCGTGGAATCCATCGAAATCAGCGCGCATTTGGCGGCGTCGTCGAGCGCGGTCTGGGGCGTGACCACGCGGTCGATGATCGGCTTGCCGTATTTCGCTTCGCCGATCTGGAAATACGGGTTTTCGTCGTAGGATTCGATGAAGTTGCCGGCCGAGTAGATGAAGAACAGGCGGCAGCGTTCACCCTTGATCTGGCCGCCGAAGATCATGCTGATGTTGAAGTCGACGCCGAATCCGGCCAGCTTGCTGCCGTCGTCCTGATACACGCGGCGCACGACATCGCCGACCAGGCGCGCCGCTTCGTGCATGCTGGGCGCGTTCCAGATCGTCATGCCGTCGGCGCCGACGTAATCCGACAGCGCCTGGCGCACGGCTTGCGAGATCGACAGGTTACCGGCGGTCATGAGGACCATCATGCGATCGCCCGGGTTTTCGAAGACGCTCAGCTTGCGGGTCGTGCTGACCTGGTCGACGCCGGCGTTGGTTCGCGAATCGGCCAGGAAGACCAGGCCGGCATTCAGGCGCATGCCTACACAGTATGTCATCGCAAAGCTTTCTTAACTGAAAGTTTTATTTTACATGGGCATGTTCAGGGCGGGTCCATGCAGGGCTGGTTTACCGCCGCGGTGTCGCATTCCGCGCACAGCCGCGGGCGACATCGCTTGCACCATCGCGGTACCCGACGCACCGGCGCTGTGCGCCGCGATCACGCTCAGCCGCTGCGATGGTTCGCCAGCGGCACCAGGAAATCGCGGCTGATGCCGTTGCCCAGTTCATAAATGTTTTCCATGAAGGTATTCAAGGTGCGGTCCAGGCCGGCCTCGAGGATGTCTTCGATGCGCGCGAACTGCAGTTCCGCATGCATCTTGCCGGCCAGCCTTTCCGTTTCCCTCGACACGTCGTTGCGCACCGCCTGCAGATTGCCGACGACCTGCTGCATGCAGGCCAGCAGCGAACGCGGCATGTCGGCGCGCAGCATCAGGAGTTCGGCCACGCGCGCCGGCGTGATCGAATCCCGGTACACCTTGCGGTAGATCTCGAAGCCGGCCACCGAGCGCAGCAGCGCCGCCCAGTAATAGAACTCGCGCTGGGTCATCATGTCCTCGCTGCCCTTGTCCCTGGCATCGTGGTATTTCACGTCGAGGATGCGCGCGGTGCTGTCGGCCCGCTCCAGGAAGGTGCCCAGGCGCATGAACACCATCGCTTCGTCGTTCAGCATGGTGCCCAGCGTGGCGCCGCGCGACAGGTGGCAGCGGTGCTTGACCCACTCGAAGAATGCGCCCGGGTCGCTGTCGCGCGCGGCCTGCCCGCGCAGTTCGATCCAGGTGGCATTCTGCATTTCCCAGACTTCGGTGGTGAGCACCCCGCGCACGGCCCGGGCATTCTCGCGCGCGGCCGTGAGGCAGGACACGATCGACGACGGGTTGGCCGGGTCGCTGACCATGAAGGCCAGCACGTTTTTCGGATCCGGCGTGTCGTAGCGGGCGTCGAAGGCGCCCTGCAGTTCCGAGATGCCGAGCATGGCGCGCCAGGCCTGCTCGGCGTGGCGCGGCGATTGCGGCAGCATCGAGGTCTGCAGCGCCACATCGAGCATGCGCGCCGTGTTCTCGGCGCGCTCGGTGTAGCGCGCCATCCAGTACAAATGGTCTGCGGTTCGGCTGAGCATGTGCTTGTTCCTTTATTGCTCGAGTATCCAGGTGTCCTTGGTGCCGCCGCCCTGCGACGAGTTCACCACCAGCGATCCTTCCTGCAGCGCCACCCGCGTCAGGCCGCCCGGCACCATCGAGATGGTTTTTCCCGACAACACGAAGGGCCGCAAATCGATGTGGCGCGGGGCGATGCCGTTTTCGACATAGGTCGGGCAGGCCGACAGCGACAAGGTCGGCTGGGCGATGTAGCCCTCCGGCTTGGCCATCAGGCGGCGCCGGAACTCCTCGATCTGCTGGCGGCTGGCGGCCGGGCCGATCAGCATGCCGTAGCCGCCGGCGCCATGCACTTCCTTCACCACCAGCTGCTCCAGGTGGGCCAGCGTGTAGGCCAGGTCGTCCGGCTTGCGGCATTGCCAGGTCGGCACGTTGTTCAGCAGCGGCTGTTCGGACAGGTAGAAGCGGATCATGTCCGGCACGAAGGGGTAGATCGACTTGTCGTCGGCGACGCCGGTGCCGATCGCATTCGCCAGCGTGACGCGCCCCGCCCGGTAGGCCGACAGCAAACCGGGCACGCCGAGGGTGGAGTCGGCGCGGAAGGCGAGCGGATCGAGATAGTCGTCGTCCAGGCGGCGGTAGATCACGTCCACGCGGCGCGGGCCGCGGATGGTGCGCATCCACACCTGGTCCGCATCGACGAACAAATCCTTGCCTTCGACCAGCTCGACGCCCATCTGCTGGGCCAGGAAGGCGTGCTCGAAGTAGGCCGAGTTGTACATGCCCGGGGTCATGACGACGACGGTCGGATCGCTGACACCGGTCGGCGCCACCGATCTCAGGTTCTCGAGCAGCATGTCCGGATAATGCTCGACCGGCGCGATGCGGTGGCGCGCGAACAGTTCCGGGAACAGGCGCATCATCATCTTGCGGTTTTCCAACATGTAGGACACGCCGGAGGGCACCCGCAAATTGTCTTCCAGGACGTAGAACTCGCCTTCGCCGGCGCGCACGATGTCGACCCCGGCGATGTGGGCATAGATATCGGAAGGGACCTTGATCCCTTGCATCTCCGGGCGGTACTGGGCGTTCTGATGGATCTGCTGGGCCGGGATGATGCCGGCCTTGACGATGTGCTGCTCGTGGTAGATGTCGTGCACGAACATGTTGAGCGCCTTGACGCGCTGCGCCAGGCCGGCCTGCAGCGCCGTCCACTCGTGGGCGGGGATGATGCGCGGGATGGTGTCGAAGGGGATCAGGCGTTCGGTGCCGGCATCGTCGCCATACACGGCGAAGGTGATGCCGACGCGGCGGAAGGTGAGATCCGCCTCGACGCGCTTGCGTTCGATGCGCTCGGTCGGCTGGCGCTGCAGCCAGGTGTCGAATTCGCGGTAGTGCTCGCGTACCGCGCCGGCATCGGCGGCGGCCATCTCGTTGAAGAACCTGCCCATGGTCTTGTTCCTGAGTTATCGACTCTTTTCCAAGTAACAAGAAACGTGCCAACAAAAATGGCAGCAAAGCGCACCTTGCTGGTGCGGTTTTATTCGTGACCAATGGTTGTGAGTCACTGAAAAGGTGGTATCCGCCCGAAAGGTCGTGCATAATATGGCGCCTGTCTTCTGTCTTATATAAGACCTGGCCAAACAGCAAGGACTGTGTGACCTCCGGTGCCGGCTATGTTTGCGGTCCTGGATCGGTTAGGATCGTCGTCTGGCTAGCAGGCCATGATTTTTGAGTATCAGGATTCCAAAAGGAAAAGCGCATGAGCAGCGATCAGACCATCATCTACACCTTGACCGACGAGGCGCCCCTGCTGGCGACCCACGCATTCCTGCCGGTCATCGAAACCTTCACCAAGCCGGCCGGCATCCACATCGAGCAGAGCGACATCTCGGTCGCGGCGCGCATCCTGGCCCAGTTCCCCGAGCGCCTGAACCCGGAGCAGCGCGTCGTCGACGCCCTGTCCGACCTGGGCCAGAAGACGCTGACCCCGCAAGCCAACATCATCAAGCTGCCGAACATCAGCGCGTCGGTGGCCCAGCTGCTGGCCGCGATCAAGGAATTGCAGGGCAAGGGCTACAAGCTGCCCGACTACCCGGCCAACCCGCAGAACGACGAAGAAAAAGACATCAAGGCGCGCTACGGCAAGTGCATCGGTTCCTCGGTGAACCCGGTCCTGCGCGAAGGTAACTCCGACCGCCGCGCTCCGAAGGCGGTCAAGGAATACGCACGCAAGAACCCGCACTCGATGGGCGAATGGTCGCAGGCCTCGCGCACCCACGTGTCGCACATGACCGGCGGCGATTTTTATCACGGCGAAAAATCGGTGACCCTGGACCGCGCACGCGACGTGCGCATGGAACTGGTCACCAAGGGTGGCCAGATCGTCGTGCTGAAGCAGAAGGTCGCGCTCAAGGATGGCGAGATCATCGATTCGATGTTCATGAGCCGCAAGGCCCTGATCGACTTCTACGAGAAGCAGATCGAAGACGCCAAGAAGACCGGCATGATGTTCTCGCTGCACGTCAAGGCGACCATGATGAAGGTGTCGCACCCGATCGTGTTCGGCCACTGCGTCCGCACCTTCTACAAGGAAGCGTTCGAGAAGCACCAGGACACCCTGGACAGCCTGGGCGTAAACGTCAACAACGGCATGGCCGACCTGTACAACAAGATCGCCACCCTGCCCGATTCGCAGCGCGAAGAAATCATCCGCGACATCCACGCCTGCCAGGAACACCGTCCGGAACTGGCCATGGTCGACTCGGCCAAGGGCATCACCAACTTCCATTCGCCGAACGACGTGATCGTCGACGCGTCGATGCCGGCCATGATCCGCGCCGGCGGCAAGATGTACGGTGCCGATGGCCGCCTGAAGGAAGTCAAGGCGGTGCTGCCGGAATCGACTTTTGCGCGCATCTACCAGGAAATCATCAACTTCTGCAAATGGCATGGCGCTTTCGATCCGCGCACCATGGGCACGGTACCGAACGTCGGCCTGATGGCCCAGCAGGCCGAGGAATACGGCTCGCATGACAAGACCTTCGAGATCCAGGAAGACGGCGTCGCCAACATCGTCGACATCGCCACCGGTGAAGTCATCATGTCGCAGGACGTCGAGCAGGGCGACATCTGGCGCATGTGCCAGACCAAGGACGCGGCGATCCGCGACTGGGTCAAGCTGGCCGTCACCCGCGCCCGCAACTCGGGCATGACCGCCGTGTTCTGGCTGGACGCCTATCGTCCGCACGAAGCCGAGCTGATCAAGAAGGTGCAAACCTACCTGAAGGATCACGACACGGCCGGCCTGGACATCCAGATCATGTCGCAGGTGCGCGCGATGCGCTTCACCCTGGAACGCGTGGCGCGCGGCATCGACACCATCTCGGTGACCGGCAACATCCTGCGCGACTACCTGACCGACCTGTTCCCGATCCTGGAACTGGGCACCAGCGCCAAGATGCTGTCGATCGTCCCGCTGATGGCCGGCGGCGGCATGTACGAAACCGGCGCCGGCGGTTCGGCACCGAAGCACGTGCAGCAGCTGACCGAGGAAAACCACCTGCGCTGGGATTCGCTGGGCGAGTTCCTGGCACTGGCCGTCAGCCTGGAAGACCTCGGACTCAAGACCGGTTCCACTAAAGCCAAGATCCTGGCCCAGACCCTGGACGCCGCCACCGGCAAGCTGCTGGACAACCGCAAGTCGCCGTCGCCGAAGACCGGTGAACTCGACAACCGCGGCAGCCAGTTCTACCTGTCGCTGTTCTGGGCCCAGGAACTGGCCGCGCAAACGCAGGACGCCGACCTGGCCGCCTACTTCGCGCCGCTGGCCAAGACCCTGGGCGACAACGAGCAGAAGATCGTTGCCGAACTGCTCGAGGTGCAGGGCAAGCCGGCCGACATCGGCGGCTACTACCAGCTGGATGCGGCCAAGGTGAAAGCCGTGATGCGCCCGAGCGCGACGTTCAATCAGGCACTGGCTTCGGTTGGGGCTTGATCGACGGTTGGCTGTACGTTCGCTAGCGTAAACCGTTAGCGTATATTCGTCGTCCCTGCGCAGGCAGGGACCCAAGTTCTGCAAGCGCTGTCGATAGGCTGGCAAAATTGGGTCCCTGCCTGCGCAGGGACGACGTTTTCATGGTGCAGGTTCTTTTCGTGGCGCAGGTCCTGTCAATAGCTCTCGACATTCACCGCCAGCAACTCCACCCCATCCATTCCCCCCATCCCGTGGTGCCCCATGGCCGCATGCAGCGGCAGCACCCGCAGCCGTAAAGTCCCATCCGCCGACGCCCCCCGTGCCGGCTTGCCCGGCGCCAGCTTGTCCCCGAGCGGAATCGCATACGACAGCGCCCCGCAATCGCCGTGGTGGCCGAACATCACGATGGTGGCCAGATAGAAGGGGCTGTCCGCATCCAGCCCTGACGGCAGCGGCCCCTTGCTGATCACCTCTTCGCCGGAACCCGGTTCGTAGTCGTAGCCGAAGGCCGCCATCGACTCGTAGTCGCCGCCCCGGGTCTGGGCCACCGGTGCGCCCTTGCTGTCGACGAAGAACAGCATCGCTTCGCGCGCCCAGCGGTAGTAGTCGGTATTCCTTTCCTGGGCCGATTTCTGGTCGTCCGGCAGGTCGGTGCGCAGCTCGACGCCGTTCGGCTGCCAGGGCAGACCGAGACGCATCTGCTTGCGGGTCCAGACATCCCACAGGCGGTCGATGTTGGCATGGTGCAGATAAAAGATCGGGTCGGCCGAGGACAGCATGTCGTTCATGAAGCCGCGCGTTTCCGTGAAATTGCAGTCGCGCGAGCCGACGCAGCGGTGCACAGAGTTGTGCGGTTTGCCTTCCAGTACGCTGAAGCCGGCCATGGTGCCGTGGTTCGAGCTCTTGGCGCTGGCGAAGGTGATGAAATCCGGGGCCGCCAGCGCGGCGCGCAGGGTGACCGGGGACACCGCATCGCGGGTGGCGCTGTTGAAGCCGGGCTGTTCGCGGCGCATGCCGCGCGCGCCGGGCTGCTCGTAGAACAGGCGGCCGGAAGGATCGGTGGCGATGTCGAACATCAGGTCGTCGTCGAAGCGGATGCCGCGCGCCAGCAGCTGGCCGTACTGGGAACGCGACTCGAAGCTGCCGCCGGGCGAGGTCCAGTAGGCGGCATTCGCCAGCGCGTTCTTGAAACGGCTTTCGAAATCGGCGGCGGTCGGGATGTAGGCGCTGTGGTTCGGATCGAGCACGCCGTCGAACAGGCCGGCCGGGACTTGCGGGTCGGCGGTCCAGTCCCAGTAGGGCAGCGCGAACTGCGGGTCGCCGCTCAGTTCGCGGCAGATCTGTTCGAACCAGCCGAGGTAGCCGCGGTGCCAGGGCAGCAGCCACCAGTTGCCGTGCGGGCAGTCCATTGCATGGATCATCGCGTGGCGGTACCAGTTGCGCGGATCCTCGGGCGGCAGCGCCAGCATGGCGCGCACGGCGCGCGCATAGCTTGCCAGCATGCGCGCACCCATGCGCGAATTCACGCTGTAGCGGCGGTAGCGCGCGGCCGTGGCGGCGGGCTGGCCGAGGGCCGGTGCCAGCGGCAGCATGCCGGCGCCCAGCGCGAGGCCGGCGGTTTTCAGTGCGGTGCGGCGCAAGGGATTGAATGCAGGGCGGGACTGCTTGATCCTGAAGTGGCTCATACGTGCTCCGGTCGGGGGATGCGCCCGTCCGCACCCGGGTCGAATGCGCATTCAACGGGCATACCCACTCAGCCTAGCTCGCCTGCATAAATGCGCTTCTGCCCGCGCGCAAGCTCATGCGATGTGGATGCCGTAATGCACGTCCTGGCGGTCCTGGCTTTGCGGGCCGTCGACCAGGTAGGCATCCCAGCCCAGGCGGCCGCTGCGCTGGCCGGGCGTCATCGCCACCGCTTTCACGTCGGCCGCGCGCAGCACCAGCCCGACCTCGTATTCCAGCGTGATGCCGGTGAACATCGTCACCATACTCGACAAGGCGCGCGCCGCCGCGCCGCCGGGCAGGAAGGCATCGAAACCGGCCTGGTCGAGCGGACCGACGACCAGGCGCAAGCGCAGGTCGCGCTGCCAGACGCGGCCGCCGGCCATGGCGCTGCTGCCGAGCACGGCATTCGGGCTGCCGAGCACGGTCTGCTGGGCCATCGGCACCGCATACCAGCCGCCGACGAATTGTTCGGCCCGGACCGGCTGCCCGAAATACTCGGCCAGCACGCGCGCCAGCTGCACGGCGGACGAGGGCCGGTGCCGCAGCGCGGCGGCGAAGTAGCCGACCGATTCGTCGCGCACGCCGCCGTCCGGCTTGCCCGCGAGCCGGTGCCGCAGCGCAGGATTGCCGAGTCCGGCCAGCGCGAGCAGCAGCGGCAGGAAGCCGTCGCGTCCGTCGACCTGGTAGTGCAGGGCCAGCCGGTACTTGCGCCAGGCCGCGTAGAACAGCGCCAGCGAGCGGTTCGAGAAGGTGTCCAGCAGGGCGCGCGCACCCTCGTCACGGTGGTAGGCCTGGTGCTCGGCGATGCGTTCGGTGTAATGCGCCGGCAGCACGCCGCTGCCGCCCAGCAAGCCCATGAACGCCGGCGTCACGCGCACGTAGCGCAGGGTACCGGCCGAGAGTGCCGCGCCGAGCGCGCGCGCGTCCTGCGCCAGCGCCGGCGGTTCGGTGGCGAGCGCTTCCAGCTGGCTGGGTGGAAAGCCGAGCGAGATCGAATTCTGGAAGCGCAGGAAGTGGGCGACCAGGTTCTGCTGCGGCATGCCGCGGCGCTTGAGCCAGAGCTCGAGCATGCGCACCGCCTGGAAGAATTCGAAGCGCCAGGGACTCTGGAACAGGCGCTCGATTACAGCAGGCTCGAATCGCCGCTTCGGGGTGCGCATGTCCATAATTCCTCTCCGGTTTTCTGGGAGACCACCACCAGCCTGGTAAAGCTGTTGGCGTGCACGTACAGGGCCAGGAAGCGCTCGACGATGTGGGCAAAGGCGTGGATGCCGCTGCCGATGAAGGCTTCCTCGTCGATGCCGAGCCGCACCTCGACGCCACGCACCAGGCAAGTGAAGGGATTGCCGGACAGCCAGGCGCTGCCGGGACGCTGGTCGATGGCGACGATGCCGCCGATCTGGCGCTGCGAGGACGGCGAGCGCGGCAGGTCGTACAGCGCCAGCATTTCGCGGAAGGCTTCCACGCCGCCGTCGGCCAGCGACAGGTGGTTCAGCGCCAGGTGCGAGATCAGGCGCCAGTGCGTGCCATGGCCGCTGCCGAAGCGGCAGGATGGCGTGGGCTTGCGCAGGAAGTTGATCGACTTCACACTCGAGCCGCCTTCCAGGAACAAATCGCCGCCACGCTGGCCATAGGGAAGCAGGGTCGGCAAATCGCGGTTGGTGCAGGTCAGTTCGATGTTCAGCGTATCGGTTTCGACCTCGGCCGGGTCGAAGTCGATGTCGACGATCGAAATGCTGGCTTCGAAGCCGGGGCTCTTGTCGATCAGGGCTTCGTCGCGCCGCATGGCCCAGTAATGGCCGTGCTGCTCGGGCGTCTGCGCGTGCCGCAGCGAATAAAACGGGCGGAACTGCACGATGGTTTCGCCCTGCGGGGTCTGGCGCACCAGGTGCACCGAATCGACCGTGTAGACCTCGTAGGCAAAGGCGCGGCGCGCATCGGCCAGCACCGGGTAGCTGGCGCTCGCATGCGTCAGGCGGATCGGTTCGCCGCGCTGGCGGAACAGATTGATGATCGGCGTGCAGCCGAGCAGGACGTTGTTGGTGGACAGGGTGCCGAGCATGCGCGCGGTGTTCGAATCGGCGCGCACGCCGCCGAGCGCCAGATGCAGGGTGATGCTGCGGCTGCCTGGTGGCAGCACGGCGGCCAGCGCCTCGAGGTCGATGTCGAAGAAATTGAATTTTTCGGGAAAGCAGAAGTACTCGGTCAGCAGGCGGTAGGCGGCGTGCGAGCGTGCCGGAAAATCGATCAGCGCCTCGTCCTCCTCGAAGCCAGCGGCGTGGATCGGCAGCGCCGGCAGCGCGATCCAGCGGCCCTTGCCGTCCGCCTCCGCCCAGGCCGCCAGGCTGCGCATGAACAGGGCGTCGCGCAGCGCCGCGCAGAACGAGGGTTCGCCGTCGATGAACACGCGCAGCCTGGGCACGCCCAGCGCCTTGATGCCGCCCTGCTCGGCGCTGCTGGTGATGCTCAGGCTCAGGCTCGATGTCGCGCCGGCAGGCAGGCGCACCGCTTCCGGCGCGGCGATGATGGCGGAAAAACCGGCCTGGCTCAGCGCCAGCGGCGCCACCGTGACCGGATACACGGTGCGGAAGGTGCAGGCCGCGCCACGCACCGGCCGCGTGTTGAGCGCGGTGCCGCGCGCGATCACGCTGGCGCCGGTCTGCTGCTTGGCCGCGCTTTCTCCGTCGAAGCGGGCGATCGAGCACGAGGGAAAGGGGCGCAGGTAGTGCGGGTACAGCACGTCGAACAGGGCTTCCGTGAATTGCGGATAGTCGTCGTCGAGGCGCTTGGCGATGCGCGCATTGAGCAGCGCGAACGATTCGATCATGCGCTCGATGTGCGGGTCTTCGCAGACTTCGCCGCTGATCAACAGGCGGCCGGCGATCTTCGGGTAGCGCTCGGCAAAGTCGCGCAGGTTGCGGCGCAGGTAGCCGAGTTCGCTCTCGTAATACGGCAGTAATTGTTCCATCAAGACCCTTTCGCAGCGGGCGCGGCGGGCATGGCGGCGTTTCGCCCCGTCTTGCTGATGCTGTACTGCAGGGTCGACGGCTGCAGCACCGCATCGAAGTTGACCGGTTCCTGCGAGGCGCTGGCCACCAGCAGCCCGGTGATCGAAAAATTCAGGCGGTTGACCACGCCTTCGCGCACTTCCAGCAAGGCTTTGACCTTGCGCAGGCGCGGCTCGTGGCGCTCGATCGCCTGCTCGATGCAGGCGCAGATATGGGCGCGGTCGGTGGGACTGGACAGCGACAGGTCGGCGAAATCGATCATGCCGTAGCTGACGATCGAGGCGCCGCATTCGGGGTAACTTTTGAGGGCATCGCCGGGCAGTACCGAGCGCGTATTCAGCAAGGCTTCCAGGTCGCGCGCAACCGCATCCTTCAAGTCCTCGACCGACATGCGCGCGGCCATGGCACCGCCGCCCTGGCGCATCGGCGTCCCCAGCAAGCGGTCAAAGAACCCAGGCGTAAAACCTTTCATGGTCGGCCCCCGTGGCGTGGGCGTGCGCCCACCAGACCGCCATCTTCACACATGCTGGCAAGAAAAAAAGCGGTCGTTTGGGCAAGCCACACTCTTGCTTGAGCGACCGCAAGCTTGACTATTGTTGAGGTACAAAGGCCAGCCTGAAACGCTATGTTGCTGTCTTCACTGCACAGGAGGGCAAGGGCATGAGCGGCAAAGTACTCTGGGGAGAAGGCTTGCTGTTGCGTCCACAACATTTCCAGCGCCAGGACGCGTATCACGAACACCGGCTGCATAAAAGCATCCGCGCGGCCCACCCGTATGCCTGGGGCGTCGAGCGGCTGCAGGTCGACCGCGAGGCGCTGGCCGACAACGTCCTGCGCATCCTCGACCTGGCGCTGCGCTTCCAGGACGGCGAACTGGTCGACGCGCCCGGCATCGACGAGCTGCCGCCCGCCATCGACCTGGGCCCGCTGACGCACGCCCAGCAGGGCGTGACCTATTACGCCGCCCTGCCCGGCCTGAAACCTTTTACGGGCAATTTCGCCCAGCCCGGCCAGGCCAGCAACACGGCGCGCTTCGTGCAGGCCAACCAGGAAACCCCGGACCTGTACACGCAGGCGGCACCGGTGCAGCTGGCCTACCTCAAGAAGACGCTGCGCCTGGTATCCGAATACGAAGCGCGCGACGCCTACATCCACTTTCCGCTGCTGCGCCTGCGCCGCGCCACCACCGGCGGCTTCGAAATGGATCCCGCCTTCGTGCCGCCCAGCCTGTCGGTCGAGGCCGCGCCCACGCTCTACCTGCAGCTGCGCCGCCTGCTCGACGCGCTGCAGGCCAAGGTCAGCGCCCTGTACGGCCACCACCGCGAGCCGAGCCGCAATGTGGTCGAATTCCGTTCCGGCGACATGTCCTCGTTCTGGCTGCTGCACACGGCGAGCAGCGCCCATGCCACGCTGACCCACCATTTCCATCATCCGTCGCTGCATCCGGAACGCCTGTACGAGCAGTTGCTGGCCGTGGCCGGCGGCTTGATGACGTTTTCGAAAAGCTGGACCTTGTCCGACCTGCCGCCCTACCAGCACACCGATCCGGGCCCGGCCTTCGCCAAGCTGCATCAGATCATCCGCGAATTGCTCGACACCGTGATCTCGTCGAAATACTTCGCGATCGCGCTGAACGAAGCGCGGCCTTCCTACCACCTCGGCATGCTGGACTCGGGCAAGATCGACGACAAGACGACCTTCTATATCGCCGTCTCGGCCGACATCCCGGCGCTGGAGCTGGTCGACGTGGTGCCGCTGCGCTTCAAGGTCGGCGCGCCCGACGACGTCGAGAAATGCGTGCTGTCCGCCCTGCCCGGCGTGCGCCTGCAATATGCGCCGCAATTGCCGTCGGCGGTGCCGGTGCGGCCGGACACCTGTTACTTCACGCTCGATCCGAAAGGGCAGATGTACGAGCGCATGCTGCAGGCACAGTCGATCTCGATCTATGTGCCGTCCGGGATCCGCGAATTGAAGCTGGAGCTGATGGCGGTGGCGTCCTGAGCA
>Ga0265780_10003933_pt1 | contig 19339 bp, 16 predicted proteins | sample P1T30metagenome_FD_192432 | JGI IMG/M metagenome (GOLD analysis project Ga0265780, IMG submission 192432) | Plant litter microbial communities from East Loma Ridge, Irvine, California - P1 T30 | ecosystem: Environmental > Terrestrial > Plant litter > Unclassified | place: USA: California...
ACTGACTCCCGTGCACCACGAGAGCTGCGACCTTGAAGTTGAAACCACGAGTGTGAATGCCTACATTGTCATAGTAAACCGTCTCGCCTTTCATTCCCACCCTTACGCAGTGCGTATACCCCCCCCATCACAGCGGCGGCAGCACCTCCCTACAATTCGGACACATAAGCCGATACCTCATCCACCCCTCCAAACATCCCGCATGAAAAATATGCCTGCAAGGCGTAACCATATACATCCTGCGCTGCAGAATCATACCCGTCGCACTCGCGCCGTCCTCGGCACCAGCCATTATAACAGGCACTTCAATGTCCTGCGCGCATATACTGCAGTCGAAGACTTTCTTGCCTTTGCCTTTGCCTTTAGACTCGCCTGCCTGCTTCGAAGTAGGATCGGATGGGGATGCGTCGAGAGGTATTGGTGATGCGGTATCGGTGTCAGTTGTGGTGATGTTGAGTGGCATGGTAGCACCTTCTTCGTCCTCGCGCAGTATGGGGTGGTAATCATACGCCGGCGGCGCCCATCCCTCCGCCACAAAGAACCGCGGGCCCAGCACCTCCTGGCTCCCCAAAACCACAACCTGAACCCATATCCAGCCCACCAGCACCGCAAAACCCACACCATCCGTCCTCGCGAAAAGCACATTGTCACTCTTCAAGTAGAAATACGCAACTGGAATGATGCGTACAACGGATGTCCCGATAACGTAGTCCCACCGCAGCGCGCGCCGGCAATTGCGCATGACGTTGCGGTATATTTGCGGAACCCAGAATGAGAGGTACAGGAAGGAAATGGTGTTGAAGTAGAGCGCGCGGTAGAGCGTGCGGGCGGTCGCGAATTGGATGGTGACGAAGAAGAGGATTATGAGCAGGAGGCAGAAGCGAGAGTAGAGGGAGCCGAATTCGGCGCGGGGATTGGTGTTTGTTGTGGGAGTAGTGGTGTTGGCTGTTGGCGTGACGTCTTCGTCTGGATCGTCTTGGTCGGGTGCGATGATGATGGGCGTAGGTGGGCGTGGACGAGGTGCTGTGACTGGGAGTGGTAGTGTGTCGGCTTCTGGAGGAGCTGGAGTTGGAGTCGCAGCGGGTGGTGGAGTCGAGGCAGCTGCTTGCTGTCTGTTCTGTCGAGCGCGCTCGGCGGCTTGTACGCCCCATATGTCCATCAGGAAACGGAGGTGTGTGAGCACCGAGAACAGCGCAATGAAAGCGATGCTGTACAGAGCGAGCTGAGACGTCCCGAGGAAAAGGTACATGAAGATGAGAATGAGAAACGTGAAGCCATCTCCGAGCGCCATGATAGCGATGGTGTAGAAGCTAACTCGGCTACGCATTGACGGTGTCGCGGTCTCTTTCATCTGCTGAATGAGGAAGTACAGCTGGAATGCTAGACTCATTGCAAAAGCGACGATACCATGTCTGGCGCGATCGTTGAACTGTTCTGTCTTTGAGCCGATGAGATGGTGAGCCTCGGATAGTGGGAAAGCTGGCGGCCCTTTCGACTCAATCACGAAACCGCAGTCGGGTGAGAACGCAACCACTTCCATCTGCGTGAAGAGCTGTTTTGGTATCGGAGCGCCAGTGGGATATCGCATCTCGTGCTCGAGCCATTCCGTGTCGACACCCTTCTGACCTGGCACAGCCTGAAGATACAACACAACCTCGCAATGATGACCCTGGAACAAGCCCTCATTCGCCGCCTCCGCAGACGACGTCCAAGGATTCCACAGCGGAAACGCCCTCAACTTCTGCCGCTCAATCGTCTCATGAATCGTGCGATTCAGAAACGTCCGCGAAGACCCGTACATCCTTTCCGAGAACTGATAGTGCGGCAATCCAAATATGCCCGCGAACCGATCACTCGTCGTCGTCAGCACCGCCGTCCCACTCTTCAAAAAGTGCACACCATGCACAATAAACTCCCACCAATTCCCCCCAAAGCTATCATCATCGCCCACCCTCACCTTGGCGCTGAGCTCCGACATGGTCCCATTCTCGTCCGTCCGCATCCTGCCCTCCAACTCCGTAAAATGCAGCCGTATAGAGCCGCTCGCACCCGTCAGATTGCGATCGTACTCCATAAATTGCCCAAACGGACTATCCGGCATGGCAGACGAATTGCCCATATCGCTCGGATGCCGCACGCGACTCAGCGCCGAGCGCACCCACTGACCCTGCACATACCCCGAAAGATTCCTGTACACCGGAACACTGCTCCCGTCCTGTAGTGCTCCATCGAGTATGCCCTTCCACTCATCGCCCAGCACACGCTCGGACTGCGCTTTCGCCTTCGCCCGCACAGGCTCCAGCAACTCCCACGCGAACCTGTCTTCCTTCCGCAGTCCCGTGACATTTAGCCACCGCTCCTTCTGCGCGTGGAAGTCGCCATAGTGCGTACTGTTTAGGATGCCGAGCTGGTCGTATTCGCGCTCGATGAGCTGTTCGTAGCGCGCGTGCACGTTGTAGGTTGGCTGTTGCGGCTCGGGCGAGTTGAGGAGGAGGAGCAGGATGATGAAGAAGAGGAAGGACCGTGGGTCGCGCCGAACTTCCATCACGGCGGTGGATTGTGTATGGTACGAGCCATGTGGGCGCGTGTGTGTAGTTGGGGGGGTTTGTTACTGAAAGAGCAAGTGCTGGGATGACGTTGGCGAGCCTCGGACTTCCGCATCGTTCGCCGCCGTGAAATTACGTGCTTGGCATCAATATCACAGGAATCAAGATAGAATGCAGACAAGGTAGGAATAACATGGAATTCCTCAAGGTAAAAGGGGGGTATTGTATTCATGTATTTACAGCGAAAGGGTGATAACCTATAGCGTCGTAATCCAGCTCCTTGCAAACGCCATTTTCATTAGGGACACCTTTTGATCATAAACGACAGAGCAACCTGATATCTGAGAAATTCAATAACAACAAATTTAGTGGGTCGGACCTGCTATAGCCGCTGGTGGTGCGGCTTCCAGGTCGACTCTTTGCACCGTCTGGCGCAAGTCGTTGCTGCTGCGGACCAAGTTGCCAAAGTATTTGCGTGCCACCTCGGCCTCTGCTCTGAACTTGCTTGTCTGCTCTTTCTTGGTCTGGAGCTTCTCGACGTTTCTTTGGAGGCCAATGCGAACGTCGTTGGCTGGGCCTTTGAGAGCTCGGCGGATTTCCGAGCTGATGCGCAGAGCGTTCTGGTGGGTGTAATCAATGGCTGCCAGCTGTTGCGACAGCTTTGCGCTGAGTCGGTGCGGAAGCGACTTTGGAACCGAGGACAGGATGTAGGATACTCCGATGGCAACTGTAAATAAATCAGCATAAGATTCAACGTGGTTTCTGGCGAGACTTACCACCTGCAAGAAGACCAGGAATGATCAGTCTCCGCATGTTGTTCGTGCCCATGACCTTTGCAGCGCCAAGTGCACCGTCAAACCAACCAACGCCACCGACGAGTCGGCCACCAACAACACCAGCAACAGTGACTGCCATGCTCGTGCCTGCTACCTTCTCTTGTCGTTCCCATAGGCTGGCAACATCAAAGAAATCCCAGAGCTCGATGTCGATATCAACCTGGCGAGCCAGAGCGTGTACCGACTTCTTGAACATGCGCTCCGGTCGGAACATGACATCCGCATACAGATTGTTGCCAAGATGCAGCACACCCAGGTTCTTGATACCATTGTAGCCCTGGACGGTCTGAGTCCGCGCGTGCTCTTCGCATAGTCGCACGGTCTCGGACACTTCGTGCAGCATGGAGTCCCTGATGTCTTCGGCATACTGGTAGGCGGAGAAAAGTCCGGGATATTCGATACCCAGATCTTGCTCGCCAACCTTCTGAATGCAGTTGTTGAGTGTGTCTCGTGTGTAGCCGTAGACATCTGAGGTGGTATCCTCAACCATGCGCTCGACAGCTTCTCCGGCTCCAGTCCGTGCTTTCTTCGACTCCTCAAACTCTGGTTCCAGAGCCTCAATCTCCTTCTTGACCCGGTCCAGTTCTGCCTGAGAGACATCGCGGTTGACAGTGGCCAGATTGTTCATATCTCCAAGGACGTTAAGTAAATAGGTCTTCGCAGGCGCAAGCTTTGATCGCGCCCTTTTCTCCAGCACAAACCGCCGCAGTGAAGTTTCAAGCTCGCCAAAGTCGCGCTGCTTCTCTGCCTCTTTGCCCTTGCCCTTGTCTGACGGGTCATCGTCGCCATCGCCATCCGGAGGTGAGCTTCCAGGTCCGCCCGTGGGTATCGCGTTGCTCGAAACAAAGTGGACCAACTCGCTAGACTCTTTGAACGTGGCAGGGCTGAGTCCATGTACCTGCTTCAGGATCATCTCTTGGCAGCGTTTTTGGTCCCGGATGGTGTCAAAACCGTTGACGACCATGAAGATGTAAGCCTTTTCGCGAGCCGCGTTGAAGATGAAGTTCTTCGCCGACTCGGTGAAGTGATTTGCCGCAGAGACAACGAAGACCACAACGTCGATCTCTTCCTGGCGAGCGAACACAGCAGTTGTCATGACGGAGTCTGCATTGAGCCCTGGTGCATCGATGAGCGCAATATCGACTACGCCGTTGTTTAGGATCGATTCGTCTACGCCTCGGATGTCCTGGATGTAGATCTTGCACTGCGAGAAACGATCGTTGTCGCTCACAATCTTCTCCAAGTCCTTCAGATCAAATACAACGTATGTGCTTTCGTCGTGGCGGTTGTACGTCGAGCCGTGCGGGATGGCGTGTACTTCTTCCACACCAGCATTCTCCCTGAAGTCAAGAACCTCACAGAATATGGTGGTACAAGGCTGCTGGTCCTCCGGAAGCACCTTTCGGCGAAGCAAGGCATTGCAAAAGGTCGACTTTCCAGCATTCAGATCGCCAGTCACAAGCACTTTGCTCGAAGTGTCTTCGATTCGCTCTTTGATAGAGTATAGATGACGTATGCTTTGTTGAATCTGGCCGTCGAGGAGGGACGCAATGGAGTTCTTCTCTAGCGAATGCACGAGGTCTGTCTGTGTGCGGCCGCCCATACGCAACTCGAGTTTCAGCACGGAGAAGTCCTGTGCCAGCTGGGGTGTAACCAATCGCGGGGCCTCCTTCTCTGGCTCCTCTTCTGAAGGCCCAGCATCTGAAATTGGATGGTCCCCAATGGTGGTTCCGGCGCGTCGTGGGCCTCGTGGTCGTTCGGGCGATCGCATCATCTGGTCCATATCGCCGATGGTGGATTGCGTGTGCGATAGACCGGGCCTCGACGACTCGGTGCGAGCGATCTTCTGGACCTCGGTGGTCTGGACGGAGGGATAGTGGGCGGGCCACTTCAGGTTCATCTCCTGGAAGCTCTTCAGCGTGTCGATGGTGCCGTGGATGGCCCTGCTGAGCGCGTTCTTGTGCTGGTTGTACCGCAGCTGCAGCACGTGGCTGCGCTGCTTGTCGTGGTCCGAGGCGCTGGACTCGCCATTGAGGACGGGGCCGGGGGCCTGCGATGGCTGGTCGCCCTCCATCATGCTGCCGCCGTAGCCAGAGTCGTTGTCGAGCATCGATACCAGGCGAGCGGCGGCTTCGGGCGTCGATCCGGAGCCCACGGTCATGTAGCCTGGACCACCCGGGGCCCGCCTGCCAGGTGCGTCTTCGCCCGAGGTGCGAGCATTGCGGCGGCTGGACGACGACGACGAGGATGACGACGGCTCCCCGGCGGCGGAGGGCGTGCTGGCGCGCTTATCGGGATTCATCGAGGTGTGTGGGTGTCGCGCGTGTGGGAGGGGCTGCGCATGTCGCGGGGGTGGTGGTGAGGTGTGCGGTGGCCAGGATGTGTCGGCGGTGAAAGATTACGTCGAAATGGTGATGCGGGAAATGCAGTGGCGTGGAAAACTAGCAAGGGTCGGGCCTGCTTGGGAGACCATGGCTATGGAACCCGTTGGAGTTGCACCACAGGCACCGACGTAGCCGATAACATTGAACACATTCACGAGTACTTATACGAGTGATAGCTGCAATTCTCACACACTAAACACATCCACAGCCTCACGCGCACGTGACCCTTCCGAAGCACTCATATTCGCGCTCTACCCGCGATAGCCCTCTCGCAACTCACACTCCGCGGATCACATCCACTTTCTCAACTCACCACACCATACCTTGACATTCGACCTCGGAAGCACGGCCATGAACATCGTCGAGTGGGCCTTTGGCAAGCGGATGACCCCGGCCGAGCGGCTGCGGAAACACCAGCGCGCCCTCGAGAAGACACAGCGCGAGCTTGACCGCGAGCGCGTGAAGCTCGAGAACCAGGAAAAGAAGCTGGTGGCAGACATCAAGAAGAGCGCCAAGAATGGACAGATGGGCCCGCTGCGCATTCAGGCAAAGGACCTCGTGCGGACACGGCGATACATACAGAAGTTCTACCAGATGCGCACACAGCTGCAGGCCATCTCGCTGCGGATACAGACCGTGCGGAGCAACGAGCAAATGATGCAGTCGATGAAGGGCGCGACGAGTATGTTGTAATTCTACTTGGTATGTACTCTGCTAACTTCTACAGCCCTCCTTGGAAGCATGAACCGACAGATGAACCTCCCCGCCCTGCAGCGCATCGCCCAGGAGTTCGAGAAGGAGAATGACATCATGGACCAGCGGCAGGAGATGATGGACGACGCGATTGATGACGCTACTGGCATGGAGGACGAGGAGGAGAGCGAGGACGTGGTCAACCAGGTGCTCGACGAGATAGGCATCGACCTAGGCCAGTCGGTAAGCACATCAGATCAGACACAGATGCCAAGGCTAATTATGAATAGCTTGGAGAGACACCGAATGGCTTGCAAAAGGCTGCTGTGCCTGAGGGTAGAGTTGCGCAGGCAATTGGAGGGCCTGATCCAGACGACGACGACCTCCAGGCTCGCTTGGACAGCCTGAGGCGATGAGGCACGGAGGTGGTTGTGGGATGAAAGGGCATACACCGAACGTTTACTCTTACATTTCAGCATAGCTAGGTACACAACTACACGTTGGGCGAACAAGGCGTTTAACAGCCGGCGAATTATGATTTGAATGGACGTACGACATTACTGAAGTCTGAAGCGCATTTGAAAACCAAGCAGTCGACTTCTCATGTGCCAACTAATTGTTGTTTGTAACTGCCAGATGCATGCCCAGGGTCTAGCTCGTGTCTTCCAACCGCTCCACAGGGTCTGGATTCCGTAGATCGTCTACACAGCCATATGGCACAACCGTGTGCGCACGCCAAAATTGCAGCGGCTTGCCTGACTGTCTTGCTTTGGACTTCACGTCAGCACGTCACAAGTCTCGATAGGAGGCGCCGATATGAAGGTGGAAAGGACACGGGCGCGGGGTAATGTAGAATGTGAACAATCTGCGCCTGCCCGCCTGGCCTCGCCGTTCAAGTTCCCCGCATTCAAGAACAGGGCGGCAGTGCAAGTGCATGTCTCGTCTGCTTGAATCAACTCCATCATTCCAACCTAGAAGCCTATTCCGCCGCGACCCTCTGCCTTTCCTTGTGCACTCACTCGACGCCACACCACAAACTACGTCATCGTCATCACTGCGCCTACAGGCTATCACTTCCCAGAGCGTCGTCGAGTCCAGTAGCCGCACCTCTGTCTCACACGCCTCCGCAACCTTCACACCCAAACATACGTGCGCCCCAACTAGACACTTGTACGAAGCTGTAAGTATAGGCTTGCCGCGTTCTTTCGCTTGGCACATCACTCACTCCACTGCGACGCGACCCCTCCCTGCATACAGGCGACCGCTTAGGAGCTGTTCAAGAGAGCCAGGCTAACACTGCGACTCCAGCATTGACGTCACTTTCGACTCCAACGATCGACCATCCAGTCGACCGTAGCCGTTATCCCACTGCGCCCACAGCGCGGACTCGAAGTCTTCAACCTGGCAGGAAACAAGAGACGGAGCTTCTCCTCCCAAGCTGGAGGAGGCGGCTTGCTTAACCGAATGTTCGGCTCAGGCAAGGACGACGAGGGCGCCGCTATCGATGCCTCCGCGCCCGTCGACTCCTCCAAGTCGGCGGCGGCACCGTCTGCCCCAGCCTCCACGGCTCCCACGCTGGTGAACGAAGACGCCTCTACCACCCCTACCACGCCAGCGAAGCCTTCTGGCAATGGCTCCGCGCCAACCGACCGCAAAGGCAGCGACAGCGGCTTAGCACCCACATCCGAGAAGAAGCGGAGAAGCTCTGGCGTGAGCCGCGCAAGAGACATGTTTTCGAGCGCAAAGAACTCGTTGCACCTGAGTAACAACAGCTCCGCCGCCGCCACGACTACCTCCTCTTCGCCGGAGAAAATCCAGACCCCTATACAGAAGCTGGGCAAGTCTGATGCTGCGCTCAGCGTCCCCCAAGGCTCCCTGAACAACTCAGCCGGCGAGTCTGCGCCTGGTCCACGTTCCACATTCCGCGTTGGCGTTACCGAAGATAAGAACAAGAAATGCAGGCGAACCATGGAAGATACCCACGCATACCTCTACAACTTCCTGAGCACCCCCGCGCCTTCTTACGGCTCAGAGCAACGTGCGATTTCCGACGCTAGCTCGGTCCAGACAGATGCCTCTTCACAGCAAGTCGTGGAGACAGACAATGGATACTTTGCCATTTTTGACGGCCATGCTGGAACCTTTGCCGCTGACTGGTGCGGCAAGAAGCTACATCTAATCCTAGAGGACACCATACGGAAGAATCCCAACACACCGATACCCGAACTGCTCGACCAGACATTTACCGTTGTCGACCAGCAACTCGAGAAGCTGCCCCTGAAGAACAGTGGATGCACTGCGGTTATTGCTGTGCTGAGGTGGGAAGATCGGGTGCCCAACGCACAATCATCTACTGGCTCGGTCTTGTTCGCTCCAGCTGCTGTTTCAGCTATCAAGAATGCAGAAGGTGGAGAGACAAAAGCAGACGGAACTGAAGTACCTCCGACCGAGTCTTCGAGCGAGCAGGCCGTAGAGACTAAGCTGCGTAGCGAGGCAAGTCGGCAACGAGTGCTGTACACGGCCAACGTGGGCGACGCTCGCATCGTCTTGTGCCGCAATGGCCGAGCGCTTCGACTGTCGTATGATCACAAGGGCAGCGACGAGAACGAGGGGCGCCGTGTAGCCAGCGCTGGTGGCTTGATTCTCAACAACCGCGTTAACGGCGTCCTTGCTGTCACCCGGGCACTCGGTGATGCGTACATGAAGGATCTGGTCACTGGACACCCATACACCACGGAGACGGTAATACAGGCGGACCAAGACGAGTTTATGATCCTCGCTTGTGATGGTGTATGTATATTATCTCAAACTTATGACTTGTGCTAACAACTACAGCTATGGGATGTGTGCTCTGATCAAGAAGCTGTCGATCTGATCCGCCAGACTCAGGACCCCCAAGATGCATCGAAGAAGCTCGTCGATTACGCTCTCGCTCGCTTTTCTACCGACAACCTCTCATGTATGGTCGTCCGCTTCGACAACAAGGCGCTTCGCCAACGCAAGAACGACGCAGCGATGGGCGTCGACGGGGACCAGGTGACCATGAAGGGCGGCATTACAGAAGCCGAATCTATCGTCGCGCAAGCAAGGAAATCAATCGGCGAGCCGGAGCAGTCGGTCGAAGCTGCTACAAAGGAAATCATAATGGAGGAAGCAGAAGCTGAGCCAGGTCCAGAACTCAATCTTGACGCAGCGAAGGCAGCTCAGAAGAATAAGGAGTAAGCGAGGTGACGGTTGAGTTGCCGGGTAGTGTCTTTCTCGCGATGGCGGCATCTTGGTTCGGGCACTCGAATTGAGATTTCTTTGGCGATTGTAGTTCTCTCGAACTCTAGTGTAGCTGGCGTAGGCAGCGAAGGAGACAAAACGTTCGCTTTCTCTTCTCGTAGCTTGGTCAATTCTACTATGCATCAGTGTCTCTATGCCTGTCTTTCCCAACCTCACCGTGATGTTAGAGCATTACGTCAGGCACGTGCCGTGTGAATGAGGCTCAAGTCTAGCGCGAGTTCCCAAATGTTTGCGGGGCACAACGCCTCACCCCAAGCGCCTTCCCTGTCCCTCCACAAACTAGCCACCTGCACCCGCGCAACCCTGCCTCATGCAGACGCTCCCGACCGTCGCGCATCCCTCCCACCATGTCTGGCGTAGACACCGCCTCCCCTCATGACGTGCCCACCTTTGTGTCGCCGCGGACGCTGCTCGCGCGGCCGGCGCTCTCAGTGACGGACCGGGAGCAGATTGAGAGTCTGCGGACCATTCGCGCGTTCCTGAAGGCGCGCACGAGCTATGATGTGCTGCCGCTGAGCTATCGGCTGATTGTGCTGGATACGGCGCTGCTGGTTAAGAAGAGCCTGAGTATACTGAACCAGAACGGCATTGTCTCGGCCCCGCTGTGGGACTCCAAGTCTTCGACCTTTGCTGGACTGCTTACCACGTCGGACTATATCAACGTCATTCAGTACTACTGGCAGAACCCGGATGCGCTGGCACGGGTGGACCAGTTCCGGCTGAACAGCTTGCGAGGTGACTAATACACTTTGAATAGATATGTATAATTCTAACAACCACCAGAAATCGAGCGCTCCCTCGGCGTCAAGCCCATCGAAACCATTTCCATCCACCCCGACCGCCCCGTCTACGAAGCATGCCGCCTGATGCTCGAGTCGCGCGCACGCCGCATTCCCATCGTGGACAGCGACGACGAGACACACCGGACCATGGTCGTCAGCGTCATCACGCAGTACCGCATACTCAAGTTCATCGCCGTCAACGTCGCGGCGACACGGAAGCTGTGCAAGCCGCTGATCGAAATGCCGAATGTGGGCACGTATCATAACCTGGCGACGGCGTCGATGGACACGCCCGTCATGGATGTGATCCACATGCTGGTCGACAAGAACATATCGAGTGTGCCGATTGTAGATCGGAAAGGTATGTAGAAATGAAGACGCGTTTTGAGGGTATGAGCTGACATTTCCAGGCGTCGTCCTCAACGTCTTCGAAGCAGTCGACGTCATCGCCCTCATCAAAGGCGGCGTATACGACGACCTAAATCTCACAGTCGGCGACGCCTTACTAAAGCGCTCAGACGTACTTCCACCCCTCTTTACTACCCCCAGCACTATGACTAACACAATTGGTAGGACTTCCCTGGCATCTTCACCTGCTCGGTCCAAGACAACATGTCCACTATATACGACACCATCCGCCGCTCACGCGTGCACCGCTTTATCGTAATCGACTCTGAAAACAGACTCAAGGGTGTTCTGACGCTGAGTGATGTGCTTGAGCACACGCTGCTGGAGGGCCTGGAAGATGACGAGTAGGACGACGTCGTTGAGAGAGAGCCGCTGTATCAGCAAAAGAGCGAAGAGCGGAAGGAGGGCGCTGCGTCACCTCCGTGAAGGGAAATGATATTCGACGAGGAGATGCGTGGTTGACTGATGAGTAGCGAGTGGGCTGTGGCGAGCATGTATACCTCGGTGTTTGACATCACGGACTAGCTATCGTATGTGGAGATATTTTCCGGTGGCATAGATCTTTTTCTTTTTCGAGGTTGTTTGCATTACCTACTGCTTAGAAGCATATAGAAGAAGAAGATGATATCCCAATGTAACTTTGAATCTTGCCCCTTCTCCAAAGTGTCACCTCAGAAACCAGTAAAAATACAAGATGATTAGGTAAAGAAAAGGTGAAAGATCGTTTCCTAAATGCTTTGATAGTTGTTATGTAAATGCGCTTCGTTACGCTAATAAAAGTACGAACAGATATCCAGCCTTTTCCTAACCAAGATCTCAACAATCGCTATAATCCTAATGCTCGGACTCTATGCTTTCAACCTCACTCTAGTCGATCGCAAATCGCTCTCCAAGCACCCGCTCCTCATCCCCATCCATCATCACCCCTTCTACCTCTTCCTCTTCCTCTTTCCCCTCCTCCTCCGTTCGCTTCGATTCCTGCGTTCTTCCCGACGCACGAGTCGACGCACGCTCCACGATATGCAAATCAAACGGCCACTTCTGTCCAGGAACTTCATCGGTGATAGTGAGAGGCGTAGAGGGAAGGGTTGGTGCGGAAGATGGGCGGTGTGTGCGCGGGGTGGATGGGAGTGAGGATGTTGGTGCGCCGATGGGTGATGAAGCTTCGTCTTCTCCCTCTTCGCCATCGTCGACATCATCGCGATTCAGTCCGGAATCCGTCGATCGAGTTCGATCCAACCGCTCATAACAATCCTCCTCCTCCTCCCCAACAAATTCCTCATTCAAGATCCTCGCAAGATATGACCAACACTCCTTCCCATCCCCCCCATCCACGCGCCGCGGATGCTCGTCACTTTCTACAGCCCAACACCCATCGAAATCCTTGAAAACATCCATGTCAATTTGATTGCTGGATACACTCGCTGCGTCTGTGTCTCCGTCTGCGAGGATGGGGATGTGGATTGTTGGGAGTGAGGAGTCGGAGATTGCGCAGGAGGATGTGTTTGAGTCGGAGGTGGATGAGAAGGATGTGGATGCCATGGGGCCGTGATAATAAATGAATGGTTCGGGGGGAGGTGCATGGACAGTTATAACCGGAACTGGAACTGGGAGTGGGAGTGGTGGTTTGCATGATGAGCAGCCGTATGTGGCGGAGTGGAAGCCGGTTGTGAGGCGCATGGTACTCGTTGAAGTTGTCGTTGAAGTTGAAGTTGAGTCGTCGATCGTCGGTGCGAGTAACCCTTCCTCGATATTCCCATTCCGGTGCTGAAAGAACTTTGCCCTCGTGCGTTCGAAGAAGCTGGACTTCCTTTTCCCCTTTTCCATTTGCTTCTGCGTAGGCGGTGAAGTATTTACTCGCACCACACCCGCGTGATCAGGCCGCTTCTGCAACCGCGCGCGCTCCCTCCTCAGTGAAACACTAGACACCGAAGGTACGCCAGAGGCCTCGAGCGCGTCGAGGCTCTCTTGCCGCTCGTGCTCTTGGATTTCAGTGGTGGTCATTGGCGTAATGCGTGGATGGGGCCGGAGCGATAGGCGTGCTTTGTAGACTGTGCCGCGGATAGGCTGCGTTTCGAAGAGGTGCGGGTAGGTGGGGAGGGTGGTGCGATCCATAGCTTGGATTTGGAGGGGTGGTGATGGTGAGGTTTTTGATGTCTTTTGGTCGTGGTTGTGTCTCAGGGGCGCAGTTGTTGGCGGCGGTGAGAAGTGGAGTTGTGGTGAGAAGTTTGTTGATGTGGAGAAGGGAGTGTGGTGTGAGTTGAAGGCGGGTAGATGCAGATAGTTGCCTGGCTAGAGAGGTGAAGTGTTGTGACGGGTACTGTAGCGCCGCGACGAAGTGAAATACAAGGCAAGGTGTGAAGGATGGGATGGTAGAAATGCTGTGATAATAATTGTACATGGGATGATAAAAGCCGTTTATACTAGAATTTGGTCCCTCAGAATTAGTCTAAACTCGTTTCGCTCGGGTGCAGGTGGTGTTCCGTGGTTCAGATGGGGGCGTAGAGAATAGCGTACCACAGGTTGAAAACTGCCGTGGCTCCGCTAACGAGTCAGAAGAATTATCCATTGACGTAGCCTTGACACAGTGTTGTTGTACTCGTCCTTTTCGGTAGCACGCAGCACGCAGCACCGAGTCTACTGAGTCTCCGCTGTCGCTGTCGACGCGGTGGAACACCGAGGACATGGCAACAGCAATATCATGTACATTTAAGAAGCAAAAAAAAAAGACGAAGATTGAAAAAAAAACTATAGAAATTAGAAGATGCGTCGTCATTTGCGGTTGATTTGGGTAAGCAAACTACTGACTGGTAAGACAACTAGAGAGCCTGCGACTCGGAAACACAAGCAACAGATGATAACAATGAAGAGACTGAAGAGCAAGGGTTGGACATACAAGATAGGCAAAGTGAGGGTCAAGAACGGAGGCCTGACCTACGTTTACTGCGGCCAGCACGTGCTATCCGCAGCTTTCTCAGCCTCATTGCAAATCTGCTGAATACGAGCGTCGGTCACCATGCGCGGCGCTTGCGTTACCTCGAGAATGACTTCTCGAATGCGGGCTTGGGATGCTGTTCCGCAAGACTCGACCATGTTCTCTGCATAAGAGCCGAAGCGCTCCCAAAGCCTGTCTAGGACAGAGAAATCACACACCGCGGTGGGTGCGAGATGTTCAGCAACCTTCTTGTGAAAACGACAGAGCTTACTTGGGCACAGTGGACCTCCAGAATCTCCCATGAAGAACCCGTTGAAGTCGCAAGAGCTGCAGATAGCTCCTGGACGGCGGAGAAGCTTCTCCAGGATCTGCAGTAGCTGCCATGCTTCCACATCGAACGTCGAGGTCGAGAAAATGGACGCGCTATGCGACGAAGAACCGAAATCAATGAGCTTTACTTGGGGTAAGCAAGTGCCTTCGACTGTCTCGTAACCCACAATTACGTTACCAGGGTGTATGTCGTTGTGCATAATGGGTGGGTCGCACTTGCGCAGGAACGAAAGCGCTCGCTGAAGTTGTGTGTAGACAATCCAAGTGAACTCCTGGGGCATCTTGCCGAAACTAGAAGCAAGAGCTTCTAGGTCGCATGATATGGGCAGTGTCAACATTGCGATCCATGGTGCTATGCTCAAAGCTTCGGATCCTAGGATCTCAATGAATGGCATGTTTGGTACACCGGCCTTACACTGCTGCTTGATTTGCTCGAGGATCGCCACCTCGCTCAGTGGTGGTGATGAGCCGTCTCGAAAGACTTTAACTACCAGCAACTCGCGCTTGAGTCTATCAGCAGAAAGTGGAAACGATTCTGCGACATTGGAGACAGCCTCTTGAACCGCCTTTTTTGGTAAGCAAAAGAACGCGTCAGCGTACATGCCATTTCCAGCCTTGCTCACTAGAACGTAAGACGAAGGGATGGCTGGCGGTGGAGGAGCCCATGGCTTGAGCGCCTTCCTGGGCGGATGTTTCCATATCTGCGCGTTGTTGTTCAACTGAGTCTCGCAGGAATCAGCATCCTGTGCCGAATTCGTCATAGTGGGTTGGCTTTGGAGAGTTGTGTAATAGAAGCCTTGACGGAGAGGAAGATGGGAACATGTAACACCTCATAAGGTTGCGAGCCAGACATTGTGAAAGCACTGTGTGGCGGTGACGAGCACAATGTTGGACCAGGATCCACAAGCAGGATCAAGACCATTGTGAGAGAAGGCTGATTGAGCTGCTACCTTGGTGTTGTTGCATTTGATCGCCATCGAGGAATGAGGTTGCGAGCAGAGAACTTTCTGAGCTGCGTCCTGAGGTCTGGTTTTGAGTCAGCCTCCCGGTTTTTCCACAGAATACGGTCGAATGCTTCGGCCCGCAAAATGCTTTCGATAACGTGTTAATATGCTGCGTGCCGCTGGATGTCATTTCAAATGAAGGCAATTGCTGGTCAAAGAGGGATGGAGGAGCTGTGGTGGTTAGATGGAAGTTTCGCTTTCGACACTCCCGACGTGCCTTCCACCCCACTTTTGCCACCCAATGCCCTTCTTCTGAACACCAACGCTCTTACTCAGAACGGTGACTGGCACCTAGGTACAGATTCCCGCTTTCGCTCATATCCTGGCTCCTTGTTAAGTGTTTGTTGACTTGCGGTATCTCACATGACGTCATCATGCTTTTTGTCTGTGTTCATTTCTTTTTCGTTACAATTCAACACCTCTTGGACATTGCCCAATCATCAACAGCGACATCCTTCGCACATGTACACCGTCTCTGACCTTTACTCATCATCTCGCTAACCAATTCACCTTTACCGTACTCTTCCCCGCCACATTCTTTGCTCCGCTTATCAAATGCTCTTCTCCGCTGCCATGGCCCTTGGCACCGGGCTATCTCTCCAGCCTTTCTTGACCTTCCCGAACCAGCCACATGGACCCTACTACCAAGGGCTCTTACGCTACCGCGAGCATGGGAAAACAGCAATCGCGTGATGTTATCCAGTGTCTTTGCGTTGGAAGCAGGGAAGTGGTGTGGAGATGCAAATTCCATGCCGTCCGCGGTACCAAGTCGAGTTGCTGTAAAGTATAAAGTGTGTGCAGTTACAGCCTGAAAGCATCTGCACCATCGTGAGCTCAACGCTATCCTTTCGCTTTCCGTGCTACAATGTTGAAAGTTGTTTCTTCCGCAGCTGTAGCGCTGTTGGCATTGGCGTGTCCTGCTATTGCTCAGTTCCCTGCAGAGCCGCTTGGACGCAAGGTCTTGGAGTCTCGGTTTGGCGAGGGTGTGACTATCACATACAAAGAGGTAAGATATCTAGCATTTGCTGCACATACTTCAAATGCTGACTTGCACTTCAGAACAGTCTTTGCGAGACTCAAGACGGTGTCAAGTCATACGCTGGTCATGTTTATCTCCCGCCTGGGACTGCGGACCTAGGCCAAGGCCAGGACTACCCTATCAACAGCTTCTTCTGGTTCTTTGAAGCCCGTAACAATCCTGAGTCTGCGCCTCTTACGATCTGGCTCAATGGCGGGCCTGGAAGCTCTTCCATGAGTGGCCTTTTCGTAGAAAATGGACCGTGCCAGGTCAACGCAGACTCCAACTCTACACGCCCAGCAGACTGGAGCTGGAATGAGGACATCAACATGCTGTATGTCAAGCCCCACGTACGAAACCAAATGTACATAAGACGAATACTGATCGAATACTAGGTACTTTGATCAACCCGTGCAAGTTGGATTTTCGTACGATACTCTCCAGAACGTCACTAGAGATCTTGTAACTGGCAGAGTCACACTTCTGAATGAGACATCCCCAGTTCCCGAGCAGAACTCCACTCTCCTGGCCGGTACATTCCCCAGTCGTGAACCGAACAACACCGCATTCGGCAGCGTCAACGGTGCCGTCGCCTCCTGGCACTTTCTCCAGGCGTGGTTCCAGGAATTTCCTCACCTTCTTCCCAATGACACGCGCATCAGCTTAGCAGCACAGTCTTACGGAGGTCGGTACGGCCCAGCCATGATGTCCTTTTGGGAAGAGCAAAACCAGCGTATCGAGAACGGTACGATGGATGGCGAGGAGGGCGTCATATTCCATCTCGATACACTCATGATTGTCTCGGGATGTATCGATCGTTATGTCCAGTACCCGTATTACCCGCAGCAAGCGTTCCGTGAAAACGGGTACGGGATCGAGGCCGTGAATGAAACCATCTACAACGGCATGGTCGAGTCCATTCCTGAGTGTCTAGAGAGGATCCAGGCATGCCGCGATATTGCCGCCGTTTCCGACCCAGAGAACCTAGGTATCAACGCAACTGTAAATGCAGCTTGTGAGGACGCCGAGACGTTCTGTCGCGGGAACATTGTCACCCCATACACGCGTTACTCTGGTCGTGACTACTACGACATTACGACATTCACACCCGCGTCTTTCCCGGAAGGATTCCACGAAGGCTTCCTGAATCGCGAATGGGTGCAGGCCGATCTCGGTGTCCCTCTGAATTGGACCGGCAGTTCGCCACAAGCCTCGAATGCATACCGCAACATTGGCGACTACCCTCGTGACTCCTGGCTCGACGACCTAGCATTCCTTCTCGAAAACGAGATCAAGGTCTCTCTCATATATGGAGACTTGGACTTCGCATGTCCTGTGAGCTCCCGCGCCCCGTTTCTGTCATGCATATTGCTCACCTGTTGTTAGTGGGAAGGCGGCGACGCCGTAGCCAAAGCCATCAACTGGACCGGTTCTGCGGGCTACGCATCTGCGCAGTATGCAGAGATCCAGACTAATGACTCTTACGTCGGCGGCCTAGTGCGCCAATACGGCAACCTGTCCTACATACGCACATATCAAGCCGGACACGCCATTCCCTCATATCAACCCGAGACCGCTTACAAGGTGTTCACGCGCGCGTTGTTCAATCTGGACATCGCCACTGGAACACAGTCGACCGCCGGTAGCATTGAAGCTGCGTACAAGAGCACTGGCCGCGATGTCATGGATGTGCAAGCCAACGCCACCGAGTCTGGGCTTTTCTATTGCTACACGTATGATGCCGGTGGCTGCTATGATTGGCAGGTTGATATGATCCAGAACGGGACTGCTGAAATATGTAACTGGCTTTTCGTGGATGCGAATTCCACGGCGCTGTTTCCGGAGGTTATCGCAAAGTGTCGTGCTGATTGGGCGTCGCATGGCAATGGGACAAATTCGACGGGGCCGCGGCTAACGTATACGCCCGCGCCGTCGTTTCCAGGCGCTGCTGCGTCGGCGAGTGGAGGAAGATGGATGAACGTGCTTAGTGCGGCGGTCGTGGTAGTTATTAGTGTCTTGATCTGATTGAGATGACTTGGTGAGAGGATGATTGATTCGCAAAAGGCGTCGATGGTATCCAGTATCAAGCCAGCAACAACTGCAACGAATATCAGCCTTCGCTTTGAAGTGCTTTCTTGTCTTCGAAATATTTCCCCGATGTGACTCAACGATCGAATAAGCTGCACTTGACCCAATCGCAAGGGTCCCTAAAAGTCTTCCATATTGCGACAGGCTTCTCGTAACCTGGCTAAAGCTTTCGACAAGGAAATACCTACTCAATGTAACATCTCCAGGATCGACGTCGTTACAAATGGCACTGTCATCGCAGGGTTGAAAGACTTCACGACCTTCATCCTAGCTTGAAACTCATGATCTCGGATCTCAGAGACTCCCAAGCCTCTTTCTGTACAGCCCCAACTCCTTTCCTATATGCAGTACCATTCTCCCACTCGATCCACATCACGTTGTAAAAGCGCACCTCTTCTGGAGTGTCGCTTCCATATCTCCAATTGTCGCTACGGCCAGGATGACCCGCGAGGATGTGACCGGTGTACTCATGTGCTTTGAGAAGGTCTGAGACAATCGCCTCCGATAGCGCTACCAAGTTGCAATCAAACTGCACTTCAGTTCTGGAAGAGTCGTCAATCCTTGGTTCATCGACGGTGAGCATTCCAACATCAACGCCTTGCAATTTCAACACCGTTGTTGCAGGATCCATTTGGGAATGCTTTACAATATCGCCGTACTCCAGCTTCGCGACCGGGGCAGTGCAAGTCAACACCGGGCTGTAGTCTATTGCCTTAGTATGGGAAACTAGGTTAACGGTCGGAAGGGGGTATGAGTATCTGAAGTCAGAACCAGAGACGCTTGCGTGTGTGTAGAAATCTCCCTTGGGATGCGGTATGCGATTCCATCCCACCGGAAGCAAAGCGTGAGGGTCATTTCGCAGGTTCTGGTATCGGTAGAATGCGTTTAAGTCGGCAACAGGTACAGTTCCATCGCGTTTCTCGCGTTCGGGGAAGATCTGATACTTTGCCACACTTTCCAGAGTAGCAAGTGGGACCCATTCAGAGTCCTCATCCGATCTTCTGTAAACACCTGGGTAGAACAAACACCA
>Ga0265780_10003934_pt1 | contig 19339 bp, 14 predicted proteins | sample P1T30metagenome_FD_192432 | JGI IMG/M metagenome (GOLD analysis project Ga0265780, IMG submission 192432) | Plant litter microbial communities from East Loma Ridge, Irvine, California - P1 T30 | ecosystem: Environmental > Terrestrial > Plant litter > Unclassified | place: USA: California...
TGTCGGATAAAGGGTTCCTAGGGTCTTCTGCTCCTGTCAATTGTGCGATGAGCGCACGGATTGCCGTCGAGGATGCTTCGCCTCCCGCCTCGGTGGCAACGTGGCTGCCGAAGAAATACTTCAACTCGAACATGCCGTGCGGGGTCAGCATGTATTTCTGGGTTGTGACACGGGAAATCGTGCTCTCGTGCAGACCTAGTGTATCAGCTATCTCGCGTAAAACAAGGGGCCGCATGGCAACCGCGCCGTGCGAGAAAAAGTTGCGCTGGCGCTCAACGATGGCCTCCGCCACGCGCAGGATCGTATCGAAACGCTGGCGCATATTCTTGATGAGCCACTTCGCTTCTTGCATCTGCGCACCCATCTGCGCCTCGCTCTTGCCTTGCTTGAGCAGGCTGGCGTACAGGCTGTTCACGCGCAGGCGCGGCATCACGTCGGGGTTCAACGTGACCGCCCAGCCGTTCTTGGCGCGGCGCACGATCACGTCGGGCACGACGTAATCTGACACATTCGACGCGAACGCGGCGCCCGGATGCGGATTGCACTGGCGGACCACGGCCTGCACCTCGCGCAAGTCCTCGTCGTCGCAGTCGAGCGCCTTTTTCAGCTTGCTGTATTCGCGCTGGGCAAACCAGCTCAGGTAACCCTCGACGATGGTCAAGGCCATCCGCCGCGTGACCAGGGGCACGCCCGGCATGCGACGGATCTGCAGGGCGAGGCACTCGGCCGCGCTGCGCGCGCCGACGCCCACCGGGTCCATGCTCTGCACCAGCGCCAGCGCGCAGCGCAGTTCGTCGATCTCGATCTCCAGCTCGGCCGGCAGCCGTGCGTGGATATCGTCGAGCGGCTCTTCCAGGTAGCCGTTGTCGTCGAGCGCATCGATCACCAGTTCGGCCAGCGCGCGGTCGCGCGGCAGCAGCGCCGATTCGCGCACCTGCTCCATCAGGTGCTCGCGCAGCGTGATGGCGCAGGCTTCCAGTTGCGGGCGGCCGTCTTCGTCGTCGCCGCCACTCACGGACGATCCCGAACCGTGTTCGCTCCAGTCGGCTTCGCCCCGATCGCCGTCGGCGCCGGCATCGAAGCCCTCGCCCTCCGCGGCCGGCGCCGGCGCGCCTTCTCCCTCGGCCTGCTGGCCGGGCGCCGGCGGCGCCTCGCCATTGGGCGGCGCGTTGTTGATGGCCCCATCGGCCAGCAGCCGCACCGAGCGGTCGAGTGGATCGTCGAGCCGTTCGAGCAGCGGATTGTCGCCCAGTATCTGCTCGATCTCCTGGTGCAGTTCGAGCGTCGAAAGCTGCAGCAGCCGGATCGACTGCTGCAGTTGCGGCGTGAGCGCCAGGTGCTGCGATGTGCGGAGTTGCAGGGACTGTTTCATCGCTCGCCTGTGGCTTACATGCGGAAGTGTTCGCCCAGGTACACGCGGCGTACCGACTCGTCGGCGATGATGTCGTCGGGACGGCCCGACGCCAGCACCGCGCCCTGGTTGATGATGTAGGCGCGGTCGCAGATGCCGAGCGTCTCGCGCACATTGTGGTCGGTGATCAGGACGCCGATCTTGCGCTCCTTGAGGAAGCGCACGATGCGCTGGATCTCGATCACGGCGATCGGGTCGACGCCGGCGAACGGCTCGTCCAGCAGCACGAAGCGCGGATTGGTCGCCAGCGCGCGCGCGATTTCCACGCGCCGGCGCTCGCCGCCCGACAGCGACAGCGCCGGGTTCTCGCGCAGCTTCTCGATCTGCAGGTCGGCCAGCAGCGTATCGAGGCGCTCGTTGATCTTCTCTTTCGACAGCGGCTTGCCATCGTCCTTCTGCAGTTCGAGCACGGCGCGGATGTTTTCCTCCACCGTCAGCTTGCGGAACACCGACGCTTCTTGCGGCAGGTAGGACAGGCCGAGCACCGCGCGGCGGTGGATCGGCAGGCTGGTGATGTCGTTGCCGTTGATGTCGATCGAGCCCGCGTCCGACGGCACCAGGCCGACGATCATGTAGAACGAGGTGGTCTTGCCGGCGCCGTTCGGGCCCAGCAAGCCGACCACTTCGCCGCATTCGACCTGCAGCGACACGTCGCGCACCACCAGACGCTTGCCATAGCTCTTCTGCAGTCCCTTGACCACCAGGGTGCTGCGCTCATTGGATTGCACGCTCGCCTGCGTCATTGGGTTCCTCCGCTCGGGGCGCGCTTGGGCGACAGGATCAGGGTGCCGCGGCCGCCGCCGGCCTTGCTCTGGCCGCTGACGTCGTTGCGCACGGCCGCCACTTCCTTGCGGTTGTCGTAGGAGATGAAGGGACCGGTGATCTGGTTGGTCATGCGCGAATTCTCCAGCTCCTTGACCATGGCGTTCGAGTACAGGCGCACCAGCTCGGTACGCTCGTCGTATTCGATGCGCTCGGCCTGGCCCTCGACCCACAGGTCGGGACCGCCGTCGCGCTTCTGGCGGAAGGTGGTGAGCCGGCCGTTGTTGGCGGTGAGCGTCACGGTGATATAGCCCTCGGGCGTTTCCTTGACCACGGCGCGGTCGGCCTTGAGCAGCAGCGTGCCGCGCGTCAGGACCACGTTGCCGGTGAAGGTGCGGATACCGGAGACGCCATCGACGTCGGCCGAGTCGTAGTCGATCTGGGCCGGCTTGAGCGAATCGGCGCGCTCGGCGGCGGCCGTCAGCGACAGCAGGGAAAGAAGTACGGCAGCGAATAATTTTTTCATGTTGGTGCTGGTCCTGGGTTAAACGGCGCCCGTGCTTACTGGCGCGGACGTGGCGGATAGACGATCCGGCCGCGGCTTGACATGTGTACTTGCTGGGTCGCGTTATTGGCGACCATGCCAACGCCCTTCAGGCTGGAGGCGCCCAGCTGCATGTCGATCGGCAGGTCGGTCTTGACGATTTCTTCGTCGGGCAGCACGGTCAGCGCCTGGGTGCGTACGTGCAGCGCCTCGCTCTGCGCCGTCCTGGGGCGCTGCAGGTCGACGTCGCCCGTCAGTTCGACCCGGTGCTCCTCGTGGAATACCTGCGCGTTCCTGGCCACCACCGTCATCGGCGGCCGGCCCGGCTCGACGCCGCGCAGCAGCGGCTGGTCGACGTGCGAGACGTCGCCGCGCGGGATGTGCGCCAGGCGCTTGCCCGACAACACATAGCTCGGCTGGCCGTTCTCGGTCATGCGCACGAAGGAGAAGTTCTCGACGATGTAGTCCGGCTCGTCCGGCGGCCCGCCCAGCTGGGCGTCGATGTCGCCGGACTGCATCAGCTGCAGCAGCCAGAAGCTGCCGAAGGCGAAGAACACGCCGATCACGATCATCGCCAGGAGATTCCAGCGATGGGCGGTACGCTTGTTGACGATGACTGTGGCCATGGTTGCCTCTACACGCGAGCGTTAAGCGAAATACGGCGCGAGCGCATGGTCGTAGGTGCCCTGGGCGCGCATCACCAGGTCGCACACCTCGCGCACCGCGCCGCGCCCGCCGCCGTTCTTCGTCACGTAGTGCGCGCGGTGCTGCACCTCGGGGTGGCCCGACGGCACGGCGACGGCAAAGCCGACGCGCGCGAACAGCGGCAGGTCGATCACGTCGTCGCCGATGTAGCCGCACTGCTCGGCGCTGAAACCGGTGCTGTCGAGCAGCTTGGCGAAGCCGATGCGCTTGTCGTGGATGCCCTGGTGGACGTGCGAGATGCCGAGATCGGCCGCGCGCCTGACGACGATCGGCGACAGGCGCGCGCTGATGATCGCGGTCTGCACGCCGGTCTTGTTCAGCAACTGGATGCCCAGGCCGTCGAGCACATTGAAGGTCTTGGTGACTTCGCCGTCGGGACCATAGGTCAGGCTGCCGTCGGTGAGCACGCCGTCGACGTCGAAGATCATGACCTTGATGCGCGCCGCGCGCTCCATATGCGCCAGCGGGGTGATCGCGGGGGTGATCGCGGGGGTGATCGCGGGGGTAAATGCGTCGCTCATCAGATCACCTTCGCGCGGGTCAGGTCGTGGATGTGCAGCGCGCCGACCAGGCGGTCGTCGGCATCGACCACCAGCATCTGGTTGATGCGGAATTCTTCCATCACGGCGACGGCGTCGACCGCCAGCTGCTCGGGACGCACGCGGCGCGGCTCGGCGTGCATCACGTCGCGGATCTGCACGTTCGAGAAGTCGTGCATGCGCTCGATCACGCGGCGCAGGTCGCCGTCGGTGAACACGCCGACCGGGTGGCCGCCGGCATCGACGATGGCCGTCATGCCCAGGCCCTTGCGGGTGATCTCGAGCAGCGCCTCGACCAGCGGCGTGTCGGGGGCCACGGCGGGGATGGCCTCGCCCGTGCGCATCACGTCGCGCACATGGGTCAGCAGGCGCCGGCCCAGCGCGCCGCCCGGATGCGACAGCGCGAAATCCTGCTCGCGGAAACCGCGCGCGTCGAGCAGCGCCACGGCCAGCGCGTCGCCCATGGCCAGCGTCACGGTGGTGCTGGTGGTCGGCGCCAGGTTGAGCGGACAGGCTTCCTTGTCGACCGCGATGTTCAGGTGGACGTCGGCCAGCATCGCCAGGCGCGAGGCAGGCTTGCCGGTCATGGCGATCACGCGCGCGCCAAGGCGCTTCACGGCCGGCAGGATGTCGAGGATCTCGGACGATTCTCCCGAGTTGGAGATCGCGATCACGACGTCGTTCTTCGTGACCATGCCCAGGTCGCCGTGCGCGGCTTCGCCCGGGTGCATGAAGAAGGCCGGGGTGCCGGTCGAGGCCAGGGTGGCGGCGATCTTGCGGCCGATATGGCCCGACTTGCCCATGCCCGAGACGACCACGCGGCCCTCGCACGACAGGATCAGCTGCGCGGCGCCGACGAAGCTGTCGTCGTCGCCCAGGCGCGCATGCAGCGCGCGGATGGCGTCGGCTTCGATGGCGAGCGTCTCGCGACCCAGGTCCAGGACGCGCCGGGCCAGGGTCTCGTCAAAACTGTTCAGCATTATTTTTTCATCGGTTACACTCATCTTCGGAAGTATAAACGAATTGGGAAAGCAAAAAACTTGCCAGTCGTAACAATCGATAACAGCATGCGCACGCACGCCGGCGCAGGCGTAATGAAAACAACAACAACCCGCTTCGCCGATGCATTCCGGTCTTGAACTGACACTCCTCCTTCTCGGCTGCGCCGTCCTTGGCGTGGTCGCCTTCCGCAGCCTGCATCTGCCGCCGATGCTCGGCTACCTCGCCGTCGGCGTCCTGATCGGCCCCCACGCCCTGGCGCTGGCCGAAGACAGCCCCACTACCCACGCGCTGGGCGAGTTCGGGGTGGTGTTCCTGATGTTCTCGATCGGCCTGGAATTCTCGCTCGGCCAGCTGCGCGCGATGCGGCGCATCGTGTTCGGGCTGGGGGCGGCGCAGGTGGTGTCCACGATCCTGGCCGCCATGGGCATCGGCTTGCTGGCGGCCTGGATGCTGCCGAACATCCCGCTCGGCTGGCAGGCCGCGCTGGCGCTGGGCGGCGCACTGGCGATGTCGTCGACCGCGATCGTGGTCAAGCTGCTCACCGAGCGGCTCGAGCTCGAAAGCGAGCATGGCCGGCGCATCGTCGGCATCCTGCTGTTCCAGGACCTGGCGGTGGTGCCGCTGCTGATCATGATCCCGGCGCTGGCGCGTTCGCCCGAAGACCTGGCCCTGACGCTCGGCGTGGAGGCGGTCAAGGCGGTGCTGGTGCTGGCGCTGCTGCTGTTCTTCGGCCAGAAGCTGATGGGGCGCTGGTTCACGATCGTCGCCAAGCGCCGCTCGCAAGAGCTGTTCATGCTCAACCTGTTGCTGGTGACGCTGGGCGCGGCCTGGATCACGGAGCAGGCCGGCCTGTCGCTGGCGCTCGGCGCCTTCGTCGCCGGCATGCTGATTTCCGAGACGCCGTATAAGCACCAGGTCGAAGAAGACATCAAGCCGTTTCGCGACGTGCTGCTCGGGCTGTTCTTCATCACGATCGGGATGCTGCTCGATTTCTCGCTGGTGATCGCACAGTGGTGGCTGGTGCTGCTGCTCCTGGTGCTGGTGGTGGGCCTCAAGCTGGGCCTGATCGCCGCGCTGGCGCGCGCCTTCGGCGCCCCGCTCGGCACCGCGCTGCGCACCGGCCTGGCGCTGGCCCAGGCGGGCGAATTCAGCTTCGTGCTCCTCAACCACGCCTCCGGTTCGAAGCTGGTCGACCCGTTCGTGCTGCAGCTGGTGCTGGCCTCGATGGTGCTGTCGATGCTGCTGGCGCCGTTCATCATCGGCTCCATGGACCGGATCGTGATGAAGGTCGCGGCCAACGAATGGATGATGCAGTCCCTGCAACTGACCCAGCTGGCCACGCGCACCATGAAGACCCAGAAGCACGTGATCATCGCCGGCTTCGGGCGCAGCGGCCAGAGCCTGGCCACGCTGCTCAAGGAAGAGGCGGTGCCGTGGTATGCGCTCGACCTGGATCCCGAACGGGTGCAAGAGGCGCAGGCGGCCGGCGCGGCCGTCTCGTACGGCGACGCGGCGCGCCGCGAAAGCCTGATCGCGGCCGGCGTGAACCGCGCCAGCGCGCTGGTGATCACCTTTGCCGACACGCGCCTCGCCCTGAAGGTGCTGCACCTGGTGCACGAGCTGGCCCCGAGCCTGCCGGTGATCGTGCGCAGCCACGACGATGGCGACATGGACGCGCTCAAGGCGGCCGGCGCCACCGAGGTCGTGCCCGAGGCCCTGGAGAGCAGCCTGATGCTGGCCTCGCACGCGCTGGTGACGGTGGGCGTGCCCTTGCGGCGCGTGGTGCACCGGGTGCAGGTGGCGCGCGACAACCAGTACGCGACGCTGCGCGGCTACTTCCACGGCGCCAGCGACAGCGGCGCGAACCTCGAGCACGGGCATGTACGGCTGCATTCGGTACGACTGCATCCGCAGGCGGCGGCGGTGGGGCGCGCCGTGAAGGCGCTGCGGCTCGATGAGATCGACGCCGAAGTCACCGCGCTGCGGCGCGCCGGCGAGGATGTCGAGCCGGGGCCGGACGTCGTGCTGGCGGCGGGCGACGTGGTGGTGGTGCGCGGGGACGGCGAGGCGGTCAGCCGGGCGGAAGAGCGAATGCTGTAAACGGGTGCCGGCGGCAAGCCCAGGGTATTACGCGAACGTCACGACCTTGTTGCGGCCACCTGCTTTCGCCTGGTACAAGGCGGCGTCGGCCGACGCCACCAGTTCCTGCGCCACGCCTTCGATCGCGTGCTCGCGCTCGAAATCGGCGAGCGCCGCCACGCCGATCGACACCGTCACCGCGACCCGCTCGCCGCTGCCCAGGTCGACCGGCTGCGCGGCCACGCTGGCGCGGATGCGCTGCGCCACCATGCTCGCCGCTTCGAGGTCGGCGTCGATCAGGAGCACCACGAATTCCTCGCCGCCGAAGCGCCCCAGCGCGTCCGACATGCGCAGCTCGGCCTTGATGCGGCCGCACACCTCGCGCAGGACGTCGTCCCCGCCCTGGTGGCCGACGGTGTCGTTGACGCGCTTGAAATGGTCGATGTCGATGTACATGCAGGACAGGCGATAGCCCTGGCGCCGCGCACGCGCGATCTCTTCGACCAGGCGCCGGTCCATGTAGCGGCGGTTGTAGACGCCGGTGAGCGAATCGGTCAGGCCGATGTACTTCAGCATCTCGTTGCTGATCACGTTCTCGAGGCAGATCGCGATGATCGAACCCATGTGCTCGACGAAGTCGGTGCCGAGCTGCGGCGTGAAACGGGTCGGATCGGCGCTGCCCAGGTTCAGGCTGCCGATCAGGCGCATATTGCGCAGCAGCGGCACCAGCGCCACGCTCTGCAGGCCGGCGGGCGGATGCGGGAACACCGCGCAATGCTGGCCCGGGGCATAGGCGCCCAGGATCGGCCGCGGCCGGCGCTCGGGCGACATGGTGAAACCCAGTTCGACCGCATGCTCGCAGAACATCAGGTTCGGGAAGCCTTCGAAATCCACGCCCAGGCGGTGCATGACGGTGTAGATGTCGGCCTCGGGATCGACCAGCGACAGGGTGACGATATCGAGCTCGGAAATGACCGGCAGCGTACGGAAAATGGTGCCGACCAGATCGGGAAAGCTGCCGGCGCCCACGATCTCGAGATCGAAGGCCTGGTGGCGGCACATGATTTCGTGATTGCGTTCGGCCTGTTCGAGCAGGTACGCCATGCGCGCGCGCAAGGTCTCGTTTTCCGCCATCAGTTCCCGCGTCGACGCGCTCGGCTCATGCATAAAGCATTCCTTTCAGCAATAACCGTATTATTACGCCATCCATCATTGCTTGGATACGAAAACCCATCTGTCTTTACGAGGGAATAGGCTATTTTGCGACACTCTTGCGATGTCGCCGGCGTATTGTTGACGTCGCAAACCGCTAAACAGCGGGCTAGAAAGCGAGCTCGGCGTCGAGCTGCTGGCCGACGCGCAGCATGCGGCCCACGCCCTCCTGGACGATGACGTTCATGCCCATGGTGACGGCGCCTTGCATGCGGGCGTTGGCGCGGTAGCTTTGCAGGATGTCGAGCGGATCGGGGCCCGGAATGCCGGTGGCCTGGTCGACCGAGGGGATCGGGCAGCGGGCGCAGGGCTTTACCGGGCGCAGCGCGATGTCGCCATCGGTGAAGCTGGCAACAAAATCTTCTTCGAAGGCGTCGATGCCGTTCACCACCAGGTTCGGGCGGAAGCGGTTCATCGGGAGCGGCGCGCGGCCGGCGCCTGCCAGCCTGGCGTTGAGGTCGTCGAGCGAGGCCTGGCCGATCAGCAGGATCGGATAGCCGTCGGAGAAGCGCGTGGCCGCGGGCGTGCCGCCAGTCCACTTGGTGCTGGTGGGACGCTGTACTTCAGGGCGGAAGCGCACCAGGCGGCAGGGGACGCCGATGGCGTCGGCGAACCAGGTGGCGGCGGCGTCGCCGCAATCGGCGGCGCAGACATGGTCGTCCCAGATAAGCACTTCGAGCATCGGCGCCGCGTTGTCGTGGGCCAGCGGCAGGCGTAGCGGCGGCATGCCGGGCGCCTCGACCACCAGCGCCTGTCCCTCGACGCGCGGCGCGACGGTGGCCATGCGCGGGTACTCGCGCTGGGTCAGGAACAGGCCTTCGCGCGTGACGACCATCCATTCGCGGTCATGCACGCCGCCCGCGGACAGGCCGTCGAGCGCGAGCCGGGCCTCGGGCACGGACACGCCGGCGCAGGACTTGATCGGATAAAGGACGAGTTCGGTGACGGTGGCCATGCGGTGCTCGGAGGAATCAAGCCGTCAGTATGGCATCAATCCGCCCCGCCGGCACGGTTCCGGAAGGCGCTGTTTGCCGCCGCGGCCATTGGTCCGGCCCGGACCGTTTGGCGGCTAGGCTGCGCCAGGTAGCGCGCCAGCAGGCCCGACGGCAGCGCGCCCCGGCCGGCGTCGAACAGCGCCGCGTTGCCGATGACGATGAAACTGTCCCTGGCGCGCGACACGGCGACGTTGAGCATGTTGGGTTTCTGGTCGAAGAAGGCGCCGCCCGTGGCGCCTTCGCCATACGTCGGCGAGAACAGCACGATGGCGCGCTCCGCGCCCTGCAGCGCATGCACGGTGCCGACCGTCAGGCGGCTATCCTGGCGCAGCAGGTCGGGCATCTCGCGCCGCAGGCGCCGCTCGATGGCGCCGGCCTGGGCCGCGAACGGCGTCACGACGCCCACCAGTTTCCACAGCGGCGTCGGCACGCCGGCGTCATTGGCGTAATGCTGCTCGATGCGCGCGCGCCAGGTCGTGAGCCAAGCGACGATCGCGGCCGCCTCGGCATCGTTCTGGCGGCTGCCGCCGCGCCGGCTGTCGCGCCCGCCGACATGGATGAGCTCGAAGGGCGGCAGGATGCGCGCGGCCGGCGGCAGCGAGGGCCGTTTCGGTTCCAGGCGGCCGGCGTAGATGAGCCGGTTGCAGTAGTCGATCAGCTCGGGCACGCAGCGGCGGTGCTCGGTCAGCATCAGGCCGCCCAGGTCGTCGTACTGCCGCACCGCGCAGCTGCGGTTGGCGATGCGCATCAGGTTGCCGCTGGCCGGGCTGTAGCCGCCCTCCTCCAGGCGCTCGTAGGCCGGGTCGTGGAATGCCAGCGCAAGGCCGAACTTGACGGCGTTGGCGCGGTCGGTCGCTTCGCCGCTGCTCCAGACCGGCTCGATCTGGAAGGTATCGCCGACCACCAGCGCGCGCCGCGCCAGCGCGAACAGCGGGGCGCCGATTTCGGGCGCGACCTGGCCCGCCTCGTCCACGACCAGCAGGTCGATCGTGTTCCAGAACGGCATGTCCTCGCCTTCCCATGCGGTGAAGAACGACGGCGCCATGTGGAAGTTCGATACCAGGCACGGCGCGAGCTTGGCGAAGCGGCGGTACTTGGCCTCGAGCTTGCTGCGCCCCTTGGTGTCCTTGATGCCGCTCCTGAGCCGGTGCCGCACTTCGAGGATCCACTGGCCCGACCAGTACCAGTCGGCGAGCGCGAACATGCGCGCGCGCAGCTGGCGGTCGAGGTGCTCGTTCAGGTTGGCCAGGCTGGCGTCGAGCAGCTCGGGGGAGTCGCCCGCCACCGCGTGCCAGGCGGCGAAGGCGGCGGCGATGCGCGCGCGCTCCTGTTCGGCCAGCGCCACCGCCTGCTTGATGTCCTCGCTCTCGCGCGCGACCGCCTGTTTCAGAGCGACCAGTTCGGCCAGCGCATCGGTCTTCTGTTGCAGCGCCTCTTTCTTGAGCGCGTGGAAGTGGCCTGGCACGCCATCGGCGCGGTGCTGCAGGTCGGCAGTCAGCGGATGCGCGAGCAGCACCTCGCGGTCGCGCGCCATGCGGCGCCGGCGCAGCGGCGGAATAAAGCTGAACAGGTCGAGCCAGACCGGGGAACCGGCCAGGTAGGCGGCCCAGCCTTGCTCGGCCTGCAGGATCTCCTCGCGCCGCGCTTCGTACGCGCGCTGGGCGGCATCGGCGGCGCGCTCGCCTTCGTCGAGCTGGGCGCGCAGGCGCGACTGGCGTTCGCGGCAGCGTGTCAGCGCGGCGTTCGACGCCGCCATCAGGATGCGGTACGAGGCGAGCGCGCCGTCGTGCTCGTCGTGGCCGAGTGCGTGGAACAGCGTGCCTCGCGCGGCCACCAGCGTCTCGAGGCGCTGCGCCAGGCCCGCCAGCTCGGCGTGCAGCTCGTGGATGACGGTGCCGACGCCGTCGCCGCGGCGCCGGAAATGCATCGCCGCGCAATCGAGGTAATGCCGCTCCGCCGCTGCCAGCGCCTGCGGCGTCTCGAGTTCTTCGAACGGATGGCTCTTGCCGCTGCAGACCGGATGCTGGCTCTGGCGCGATTCGGACGCCATGAACAGGCCGAAGCCGCGCCGGTACGGCAGCCAGCGCTGGTGGCCGGTCTCGGCCGAAATGCGGGCAAAGCTGTCGAGCACGTTCTCGACCGCCTTCACATTGGTCGAGGCGACCACGATCAGCGGACACTCGGCGCCGCTCAGTGCGGCGTCGATCCAGAGCTGGGCCACCACGCTTTGCAGCAAGGTGGTCTTGCCCGTGCCGGGCGGGCCGTTCACCGCCAGCACCTGGCCTTCGCCCAGCCGCTGCAGCTCGACCATCGCGCTGCGCTGCGACGGCGACAGCGGATACGCGGCGCTCATGTGGCCGACCGTCTTGCCGTGCCAGGGCGCGGCCCCGGCCAGCGCCACCGGCGCGCGCGTGGGCCGCTCGGGCAGCGTGCGCAGCGTGTCGAGCAGCGGGGTCGGCGGGCGTTCGGCGATGATGCGGTCGACCAGTTTGAGCAGATGGCGCGCCACCAGCGGCGGCTCGTACGGCATGCCATGCCAGCCGCAGACGAGCTGGTGCTCGTCGAGCGCGAACTCGGGCAAGGCTGGCGGCGCGCCGGGCGGCGCCAGGCATGGCAGCCCCGCGCCCGTCACCGACTCGAACAGGCGCGCCGCCAGGTGCAGGACGTCGCCCATGCCGGAGGCCATTTCCGGAAGCGCGCCGACGAACGCGTCATAGCTGGCCAGCGCGCCGACCGAGGTGCGGCGCAGCGTCGGCGCGAGCAGCTCGCGCGGAATCCACGGCAGGCGTTCGGGATCGGGCGTCAACACGCCGTCGCGGTCGAGCAGGCAGGGAATGCAGAGGATCGAGGCGCCGCGCTGCACGCCGCCGCCATCCGGCGTGGCGCCGTGGCTGGCAGCGGGCGCCAGGCGCGCGGGGACCAGCACGAACGGAATCCGGCCGGCTTTTTCCAGCTTGCTGGCGTCGCACTGCGCCGCGGCCCAGGCGCTCACGCCGGGCGTGGCCTGGGTGACGCGCCAGACGCCGTCCACTTCGCCGATGGCGATCGGGCGGCTCTCGGGCGGCACCTCGGGGTGCAGCAGGCTGACTTCGGCCAGCGCGGCGCGCCAGTACGGCATGGGCAGCAGGCGGGGCTGGACTGTCTCGTTCATTTGTTTCCGTACCTCAACCAAATTCGACGGCCAAAAAGCAACAAGCCCTTCCGGGGAAGGGCTTGCTCATGGGTGGGCGCCGGGGCGCCCGGTGGATCAGACGTTGAACAGGAAGTTCAGCACGTCGCCATCCTTGACGACGTATTCCTTGCCCTCGGCGCGCATCTTGCCCGCTTCCTTGGCGCCCGACTCGCCCTTGTAGGTCAGGAAGTCGTCGTACGAAATGGTCTGCGCACGGATGAAGCCGCGCTCGAAGTCGGTGTGGATCACGCCCGCCGCCTGCGGCGCGGTGGCGCCGATGGCGACGGTCCAGGCGCGCACTTCCTTGACGCCGGCGGTGAAGTAGGTCTGCAGGCCCAGCAGCTTGAACGCGGCGCGGATCAGGCGGTCCAGGCCCGGCTCGTCCATGCCCATATCGCCCAGGAAGTCGGCCTTGTCGGCGTCGTCCATTTCGGCGATCTCGGACTCGATCGAGGCGCAGATGGCGACGATCGGCGCGTTCTGCTTGTTGGCGAACTCGGTCAGCTGGTCCAGCAGCGGGTTGTCCTTGAAACCGGTGTCCGACACGTTGGCCACGAACATCGCCGGCTTGGCGGTGATCAGGTGCAGCGGGTAGATGATCGCCATTTCCTCGGCGTCCAGGCCGATGGTGCGCACCGGCTGGCCTTCGTTCAGGTGCGGCAGCACGCGCTCGAGCAGCGCGACCAGCTTGGCCGCGTCCTTGTCGCCCGAGCGCGCCTTCTTCTGCTCGCGGTGGATGGCTTTCTCGACGGTGCCCATGTCGGCCAGCGCCAGCTCGGTCTGGATGACTTCGATGTCGTCGATCGGGCTGACCTTGCCGGCCACGTGGATCACGTTCGGGTCTTCGAAGCAGCGCACCACGTTGACGATGGCGTCGGTTTCGCGGATGTGCGACAGGAACTGGTTGCCCAGGCCCTCGCCCTTCGAGGCGCCGGCCACCAGGCCCGCGATGTCGACGAACTCGACGATGGCCTTGACGACGCGCTCCGGCTTGACGATGGCGGACAGCGCGTCGATGCGCGGATCCGGCACCTCGACCACGCCCACGTTCGGCTCGATGGTGCAGAAGGGGTAGTTTTCAGCCGGGATGCCGGCCTTGGTCAGGGCGTTGAACAGGGTGGATTTGCCAACGTTGGGCAGGCCGACGATGCCGCATTTGAGGGTCATGGATTACTCTTCCTAATTCGATAAGCATGAGCGATCGATGAACCGCTCCAAACCCTGCATTGTACCCCGGACCGGCTGCATCGCCGCAAAAAACGGCGCGTGGCGTGGCGGCGCCAGGCGTCGTTTTTTTACAAGGCGCTGTCATCGTGAACTGTTGATGACTCCGAATGCAATGCGTAACAATTGTTCGACGGAAGTGATCCGCTCGCCATCGAGCGCCCAGCGCCACCCCAGATAATTAGGTAGACGGTGCGAGGCCACGCCATGGAAACGCGCTAGCCATGCGCGAAATCGGCTGTGGTAGGCATTCACGTTCTGTACGTGGATGGCGCCCTCCAGGTTGCTGCGCACCCGTTGTCCCGCACTCAGGTTGACCGATCGGTGCGCGATGCGGTGCGTTCGCGCGAACGCCTGATAGGCCGCGTTGGCATCGGTGACGATTAATGCCTGGGGATCGAGCCTCGGCAGCAAGTGTTGGGTCAACTGGGCTGGCTTCAAGGCGCCACGCCCAGTGACGGCGTCGATGGTCTGGCCACTGCGGTCGCGCGCCACCAGAATACAGTCGAGCTCGCGGGAAATGCCGCGACGGCTCGCCTGGCCGCCACGCTTGCGCGCCTTGCGGTCGAGTTTGCGCGAGCCCTTCTGCGATTCGAGCAGGAACAGTTCGTCGGCTTCGACGATACCCGTCAGTTGCGCGGGCCGGTCGTGCTTGACCCGTTCGAGAAACCGGTGGCGCCAGCGAAACGCCGTGTTGCGATGTACACCGACCCGCTTGGCCGCCGCGCGCACGGGCTGAGAATCGAGCAAGGCGCCCAGGTAGTCGAGCCATTTGCCCTTGAGCCGCAGCCGCGCCAGCGGCGTGCCGGTGAGGTCGTTGAAGGTGCGCCCGCAGCTGCAGCAGCGGAAGCGCTGCAAGTCGTTGGCATGCCCGTGCCGGTAGCATCGTTCGCAGGCGCACCTGGGGCAGCGCCGGGTGCGCGAGCGAATCTCGTCGACGAGGAAGACTATGCGGTCGAGCCCGGCTGCAGGATGCAGGACGGCGAGCACCGCTTGCCGCTGATGCTGGTTGAGCAGTGCGAGTTGGGCGAACAGCATGGAAAACCTGGGCGCTTTCATGATCTAGTCCCCGTGGAGGATGACAGGAGTTGGACCTCGAACCAGCTCGGCAGTTCAATCCCCATCTACAGATAACGATGACAGCGCCTTTTACAATGCGCAGCTAGATCGGCCGGATGCGGCCCAGGTCGGGCCGCAGGGCAAACTCGGCCAGCTCGTCGCGCAGGCGTTCGCCCTCGCGCATCGCGCGGGTCCAGGCGCACACGCGCGCATCGTGGTCGAGGCCGTAGAACTTGAAATCGGCACGGTCCGGCAATTTTCCGCGCGGGAGCGTGCGCAGGAATGCTTCCGACGGCGCCACCAGCAGCACGTTGTCGAGCCAGCCGCGGTTGGCGCCGCGCGCGGCGCGCCGCCACGGGAAGCTTTTATCGAGCCAGCCCGGCACGATGTGCTCGGTGAAATGCGGATACAGCACCAGCTCGCTGCTTTCCGGGCCCGCCGCCTTCGCATACGGCAGCGCCAGGTGGTAGTCGATGATGCCGCCGTCCCAATAGCTGCCGGCGGGCGCCTCGGCGATGCCGGTCACCGCCCTCATGATCAGGGGCAGCGTGCCCGAGGCCAGCAGGCCGGGCGCAAGATTGGCGCGCGTGAGGACCGTGAAATGGGTGGTGAACTGGTCGAAGCGCTCCTGCAGCCATGGCGCGTGGCTGCGCGCGTCGCCTGCGCGCATGCCACCGATGACCACCCGCTCCATCAGCCGCGCCAGCCAGGCGCGCGAGCCGGCGTTGTGCAATGCCGCCGACATGAAGCCGCGCAGCTCGGCATGGCGGTGCGCGGGCGCCGCCAGTGACCGCAGGCCGCGCCCGGCCAGAATGTGCAGCCGGTAATGGGCGTGGTGCACGATATCGTCTTCGTGCCCGCACACCAGTTCGTCCAGCAGGGCCTGCACCACCTCGTCGATCTGCTGCGGCGTCGGCTTCAGGCTCGTGTAGCGCTGGCCCGCATACAGCTCGCCCAGCAGGGCGAAGGCTTTCACCGGATCCTTGCGGCAGGCGGCCGCCATGCGCCAGGCGCCGATCGAGGCGCCGATCAGCGTGCGCTCGCGCGGCGCGGACGGGAACCATTCGCCGAACATCCAGCCGTCGATCCCCTGGAAGATGAGCCCCTTGGGACCGCCCGCTGCGGCCGGGACGATGGCGACGTCCTGCGCGCGCAGGCCGTTGGCGGCGATCTGCGCCATGGCCAGCGGACCGGCGTGGAAGGTCAGTGCTCTCATGCCGAAATTATCGCAGGAAGCGCTCGCTTGCGCCGGATCAATCCTGGCAGGTAGCCGGTGCGTAACATGGGCCGGTCGCGTGTCCGGAGAGTGCCATGCCCCTGCGCTTCGTCGTCATGCTGTGCCTGCTTCTATGCCCAATGCCGGGTTCGCATTTGGCGCATGCGCGCGCGCTCGAAGCCGACAACGGCACCGACCGCTCGGTGGTGGTCGAGCGCTATCTGCAGCATTTCGTGGTCGAGGCCAGCGGCGCCTACACGCTGACGGTCGAGCAGGCCAAGACCATCGTCAGCCGCGAAGCCCTGCACGAACACGCCCAGTACTACATCGGCTACAACCAGTCGCTCGACAGGGTGCTCTCGGTCGAGGCCTATACCGAGAAAGCCGACGGCCGCAGGCTCGGCGTGCAGCCGCACCAGATCCGCGACCAGCAAGAAGCCGCCTCGCTCGACGCCCCGATGTTCCAGGACACGCGCCTCAAGATCGTCGTCTTCCCCGACGTCGAGGCCGGCGACCGGGTCGCGGTGCGCTATGTGCTGCAACGGCACACGCCGCTGTTTCCCGGCCACTTCGAACACCTCACCAGCGCGCGCTTCCAGCGCCAGCGCGACTTCCGCCTCGTCTACGACATGCCGGCCCCCATGCTCCTGCACGCCGATGCGGTCGGCTTCGCCGCGGCGCCTGGCGCCGACCTGCCTGCGCCCGCCCCCGGCAAGCGCCGCTACGCCTGGCGCTACCTCGACGGCGACAACGCGCGCACCGAAGCCGATTCCGTCAGCTATCTCGACTACGGCAAGCGGCTCGCGGTCTCGACCTTCGCTGACTACGCCGCGTTTGCCCGCGCCTACCAGGAACGCGCCGCCGGCAAGGCGCTGGCCGACGAGACGGTGGCGGCGCTGGCGGCGCAGCTCACGGCCGGCATGGTCGAGCGCCGCACGCGCGCGATCGCGCTGTCCGACTGGGTGCGCAAGAACGTGCGCTATGCCGGCGTCTACCTGGGGCCGGGCGGCGTGGTGCCCCATGCGGCGGCCAGCGTGCTGGCCAACCGCTATGGCGACTGCAAGGACCACGCAACCTTGCTCGAGGCGCTGCTGGCCAGCGCCGGCATCGACAGCACGGTGGCGCTGGTGAACAACGGCGACGCCTACCGCTTGCCGGGCGTGCCCACGCTTGGCGTGCTCAATCATGCGATCGTCTACGTGCCGTCGCTACAGCTCTACCTCGACCCGACCGCAGAGACGGTGGCGGGCGGCTTCCTGCCCGCCTCCCTGCTCGGCAAGCCGGCGGTGCTGGCGCGCTCCGGAGAGTTCGCGATGATTCCCTTCTTCCAGCAGGCGCGCAGCCATACCCTCGCCCGCTTCGACATCGCGCCGGACGGCAGCAGCCGCTTCCGGGTCACGCGCACCAGCAGCGGCGCCCAGGCCGAGCCCTACCGGCGCGTGGTGCGCGCCACGCCGCCGGCCGAGCGCGAGCGCTTCGTCGAGCGCATGCTGCAGGGACTCGGCCGCCAGGGCGGCGGCGTGCTCGAAGCGGGCGACACCGACGCCGCGGCCGACGACTACACGCTGTCGTTTCGCGGCGCCAGCAGCGGCTTCGCCCAGCTGCCCGGTCCGAGCGGCCTGGCGACCACCTACGATGTCTGGGGAGGATTGGGCGACGCCGTGTTCGCCTTCGCGCAAGAGCCAGAACGGCGCCAGGAATTCGTCTGCCCGGCGATCGACGCCAGGGACGAGCTGCGCTTCTACCTGCCCAGGCGCGCGCAGGTGCTGGCGCTGCCGCGCGCGCTCAAGGTCGACGACGCCAACTTCGCCTACCGCTCGCGCTACGAACGGCGCGGCGCACTGGTGACGGTGACGCGCGAGCTCAGATTCAGGCACACGGCGGCGACCTGCTCGCCCGACGACTACCGGCGCATGCGGCCGGCGCTCGAGCGCATGCTGCGCGACCTGCGGTCGCAGCTCGTGATCAAGGGCGGATCGGGCTGAGGTTCAGGCCGTGTGCAACTGCATCGTCGCCACGTCCAGCTTGCCTTCGCAGGCGAGCGGGATGATGCGCAGGCTCTTGTCGATCGATTCTTCGATCAGGCTCTGCTCTTCGCGGCGCGGGCGGTGCAGCACGAAATCAGCCACCGGCTGCTGCAGGCCCAGGCTGCGCGGATGGCCGATGCCGAGGCGCAGGCGCCAGTATTCCTGGGTGCCGAGGGCCGAGGTGATGTCCTTCAGGCCGTTGTGGCCGCCCGACGATCCGCCCTTCTTGAGCTTGGCGACACCCGGCATCAGGTCGAGCTCGTCGTGCACGACCAGCACCTCGTCCGGATTGATCTTGTAGAAGCGCGCCAGCGCGCCGACCGACTGGCCGGAGCGGTTCATGAAGGTCTGCGGCTCGAGCAGCCAGACATCGTTGCCGGCGATCGAGGTCTTGGCCACCAGCGCATTGAACCGCGACTCGCGCTGCAGGCGGCAGCCCGGCAGGCCGTTGGCGAGATTGTCGACCAGCCAGAAGCCGGCGTTGTGGCGGGTTTGTTCGTATTCCGGCCCGGGGTTGCCGAGGCCGACGATCAGACGGATGGACATGCGTGGAGTTCTTTGGAGAAAAGTGGATTATCGCCTAAACGCGGTGCTTGGCGTACGCAAGCGGATCGCAAGGAGCGTATCGGCGTGATCGTTGCTGGCGGCGCAGTCGCCTGCAAGCATCGTGTCAGCATGATCGTTGCTGGCGGCGCAGTCGCCAACCCGATGCGCCGCAGGTCGAACAGCAAACCGGTCCTTGCCACGACGTGGCCACCGCCAGAAACAAAAAACCCGCCGGGCAAGCCACGACGGGTTCTTGATCGCTGCGCCGCCTGGGCGACGCAATCAGCCGATATTACTCGGCAGCGGTTTCAGCGGCAGCTGCGCCACGTGGGATCGACGAGGTGACGATGGTCAGGTTCTGGCCATGGGTCAGCGCGGTCACGCCTTCTGGCAGGACCAGGTCGCCGGTGTGGATCGACTGGCCGGCTTCCAGCTTCGACAGGTCGACTTCGATGAACTCTGGCAGCTTGCCTGGCAGGCACGACACTTCAAGTTCGTTCAGCACGTGCGAGATGACAGCGCTGCTCAGCTTGACGGCTGGCGAGATCTCGGCGTTCACGAAGTGCAGGGTGACCTTGGTGTGGATCGGCTTCGAGTTGTCGACGCGCTGGAAGTCAGCGTGCAGGACCAGTTGCTTGTATGCGTGCATCTGGAAGTCACGCAGCAGGACTTGCTGGGTCTTGCCATCGATTTCCAAGTCCAGGACCGAACCGTGGAACGCTTCTTTCTTGAGCGCGTTGTACAGGGCGTTGCCGTCCAGTGCGATCAGTTCAGGGGTAGCGGTGCCACCGTAGATGATGCCTGGGGTCTGGCCAGCCTTGCGCAGGCGGCGGCTCGCTCCGGTCC
>Ga0265780_10003935_pt1 | contig 19338 bp, 26 predicted proteins | sample P1T30metagenome_FD_192432 | JGI IMG/M metagenome (GOLD analysis project Ga0265780, IMG submission 192432) | Plant litter microbial communities from East Loma Ridge, Irvine, California - P1 T30 | ecosystem: Environmental > Terrestrial > Plant litter > Unclassified | place: USA: California...
GATATGGAGGAGGTTGAGATTCGGGAACGGTTGCGGAATGGGGGGATGTTGAGAGTGGATGGGGGGGAGGGGAGGATGAAGTCGGTGCAGCAGCGGGATGAGGGGTTTGGGAAGAGGAAGTGGACGAGGAGTTTGACGAGGGGGAGTACGTTCTGAAGCGCATATGATTGATGTTACGACTCTTCTTTCTTCCCGCTGCTGGCTTTCGTGAGCCCGTAGGCCTCGACGATTCGTGATGCCACGCCTTCCCCAGCCCACCATGCGCCTGTCACGGTTCCTAGTGCAACGAAAGGCGCAGTATGTTCTCCAGCGATCCACACACCTCGCTCAGGCATCCCTTTCCTCATCGCTTCGATATCTTCATTTCCTTTCTCCAGTCCAGTTTGGAAGTTGCTGTAGCTCCCATACCCCGCTAGCTCATCGCTCGCCCAATTGGTGGCTAGAATGGCTTTGGGCTTGTGCTGGGCATAGTTGGGCAAGCGGGAATAATATGGCTCGAAGAACGATGTGAGGAGCTGACTACGCCGAGTTTCGGAATTTGAAGAAAGGAGTGATGTAATGTGCAACGACGTGGCACCGTACGTGTAGAAGAGAAGCGTCGGATGTGCTGTTGCACCTGGCAGCGCAGCGAGATTGACAGCTTCTTGCTGCCAGTGCTTGGGGTTGGTGTCTGGCGCATACCGCGGTTCAACCCAATGCGTGAAGCCCGGAAAATGCGCTGGATTGACTGGTGAATCCGAGGAGTCGATTTGATGTATCGGTGCGGTGGTCGCTGTGACGTTCGGTACGCTTAGATCTTTGGAGACATTGGGTGAGACGACCGTTGATGGCTCAGCCTCGTTCCAAAAGGCGGTTTCGAATGTAATGTAGACCTTGTCCAAATTCCCGTATCCGATAGCCTCAATGCCTTGTCGCAAGCGCCCTGATAATTCCGGCTCGAAAGCGTTCATGTTTCTCTTCAACCAGCCTAACGGAGCCGTCATGACCAATTCATCGAAATTCTGACTCTCTCCACCCTCAATATCGACGCTGACACTTGGACGGTCCTCATTGAAATCGGAGGTGATCTTCTTGACCTTATGTCCAAACCTCAGATCAGCTTTCAGCACAGGCTCGGCAATCTTTTCCAGCACTTTGTGATACGTCTCAGCAACAAACAGATTCTCGCCATCGATACACTCCTCAAGCCAGAAGAACTTCAAGCTCTGTGTCTGTATCGGTGAGCCGACGAAAGCCCCCCACATTTCCGCCATTTGCAGAATCGTTCGTCGCTTCGCTTGCGCTCCAGCAGTTTCATCCCCAAACATCTTGACGACTTGCTCTTCGAAGAAGTCGTACAAACTCCGATCCGCAGGTATCGTGCCGCTTTCTTCGTTCGAGTACTTCATAGCCCGCTCAATGATACTCCAGACAATCTCAGTGTTCTCGGCCGCTTCTTTCTCGGACACGGCATTGCCCATGTGATCGAAGACAGACTGTCGACCATCCCAGTTCATGGTATTGGTATTGGTCTGCTTCGCCAGATCCAGAATAGGATTATTGTCTGTCCCGTGTATCCAGTTCGGGCCGAGATCGACCTTGTGTCCAAGCGCATCACTCTGACACAACTGGAAGCAGTTAGCTCTGTCCAACTGTCTGCTCCGCACTCCGGCCTACCCTTCCGCCAACACGATCTCGGCCTTCTAGGATGGTCACTTTCGCGCCGTGTTGGAGGAGCAAGTCCGCACATCGTAGACCAGCAACGCCCGCACCAACAACGCAGACGTGCGGTACTTTGCCCACCGCCCTTCGTATCATGGGCGACTCGGTTTTCTTCTCCATGTATGTTGATGACCGTATCAACTCATTCAGGTCTCGCTGAATGCGAGAAGGTGTTGTGTCTTGAGGGGTTGATCTGTCGCATGGGATGTGAGTTTTCTGGACACAGTTCAGGTTGCCGATGTTGCCCATGTTGGCGAAAGAAGGGTCTTAAGGGGATAGGACAATACAACAGAATGGCGTAGGATGTAGAGGAAAGCATGTAACTTGCGAGGTGAGGCCCTGCAAGTAAGAGGACAGCCTGGAGAGAACGCCTAGATCCCCCAGCCTTATGAGTTTAAGCAAATAGATAATACTGCATACACAGATTGCAGATACGCGTTGCAGGCTTGCTGCCAAGTAGGCTGCCTGCTAACGGAGCCTACCGCACATATGACGAACGAAAGAACGTGGCATACCTAAAACCATTCCTAGTATCGTAGTGCAATATCTATTCGTCGAGAGTCGCGTGACAGTTTGTGCTACCACTCGATAATATGTGAGCAATGTAAGCGTGATGCATCAAGGTCGCATGCGGTGTTTGATGAACGGTGAGGCATGATGTACGACAGGTTGTCAAAGTGGCGCTAACCAACTTCGGCTTCACGGAGCTCGACAATGACGTCGATTGAGCAAAAACACAGCATCAGGAACCTTCAAATCGTAATTCGCATATGACTTATAGCAAGCCGAGCTACACAATTACGTGTTGACTTCCTGATCGAACGTATTGCCGTGGTATCATTCTCCATCATCGCTCGCCGTCATACATCATCTCCAAGTGTTCGCTACATGCACCTATTTGTCCTTGTGCCCGATGTGGAGCTTTGCCTTGATCTTATCCTTGGTAGAGAGCTTGACCTTCTCATCACCAGCTTCATCGGAGCCGTGGGACGCAGAGCTGTTGCCTGTCTTTTCTGTCGCAAGGCCTGTGACGCGGTCAGTACCATTGAACGTGTTTCTATCTCGGTGAGTCCACGTACTCTTGGAGTTTCCAGATTCACCGTGCTGCGACGCCTCAGTCTGGCGTACAGTCGTGCCCGTCATCTTCGAATGAGGGTCGCTGGCTTCGCTGTCATTGACGGTGTGTTGTGACTTTGGCTGGGATTCCAAGATCTTGTCGATATCACTGCCGACCGAGTGTGGGCCTGAAGGCTCTTTCTTCGATGCAGATGCTTCACCGGAAGAACTCGATGTGGTGTTCTTTTCGGTGGTGTCCTTTTCGGTGGTGTTCTTTTCGTTGGTGTCCTTCGCGGTGGTGGGCTCTTCGACCTTCTTCGGTGTGGTAGAAGATAGGTCGGGTGTAGCGACTGTGACGTTCGCGGGAGGAGCAGGACCTGCACCTGGAGCGCCCTCGGGCTTCACTTCGTCTATAGCTGTGGGCTTCCACTCATGGTCGCCAACAGTGGCCTTGTCCGTGACACCGGTGGCCGAGGAAGAGGTGGTGTCGGTGTTGCCAGTCATCGGAGCTGTATCAGCGCTTAGTGGCATAATCGGTAGCGATGATTCGCCTTTGGCGCCAGTCTTGTTGTCGCCGAAAGACTCGGTCGGCTTACCAGCGGTAGGGTTAAGCTTTAGGAAGTCTTCCTGCTGGTAGGATGTAGTGCCAGTCGCTGCTGCATACTTGATTAGCTAGTATATACATTACGCTTCTTTGGCAACATACATGGTGTAGCTAATGGGGTGTCTTTGAGGCGCAATTAGTAAAAGTTTGGTCTGACATGTCGCGTTCTTGCATACCTTTGTTGCCCTGGTCGAAAGGCTCGGCGATGGTGCCCTTGCCCTGTTCGCCTGACAATGGCTCCTTGCCACCAGTCTCATTGCCAGTGGTAGTGGTGGTGTTGTTGGTCTCATTCTCCTTTGCAGGCTGGCCGTAAATGAGGTTGCTTGCCGTAGAAGTGATGGCAGAAGCAGCGTTTGTGATAGTCTCCATGATGTGGTATGATTGGTGTGTGTGGTGGTGAAGTGGCAAAGTGTGGAGGCAGCAATGAGTATGAGAGATGGGTCGTGTGAGCTGTTCGAAGAGCGCGTGGAGATGAAGTTATGGAGAGGGCACGAGCTGGTGACGTCGGTGTTCAAGTGCCTGATCGTCGCCTTTATCTCCAAAAGCAAGCCAGCGAACCGTGTCGCGGGGCACGATCGCACAAGGCAATGTGCGGCAGAGCGTCAGAGTGGGGCGCAGTCGTGCACGTGTACATGTATCTCAAAAGCAAGCTTGTCAACCCATCATTTAATTAGCTCTGCCAACTAGCTTGTACTGATTGTGGTTGATTTGTGTGTCGGGCCTGTAATTCGTGTTGGATACTAACGTACTTGTTGCGAAGACAAGGCTCGCGGTGGTATCTGGTTGTGAGATGACGTAGCGCCCCCACATTGAAGCATAGGCTGGCGGAACCAGCGACTACAAGCTTCGCGAGGTGTTGTGTGTCTCCACTGAGAAAGCTTGAGATGATCTCGCGGCATCACTGGGACGTGATGAGAACACTGAGCTCCATTCTCACTACTTGCGCTGAGTGTCGCGTGAGGTCGGTTGCAGGAATCTTACGGTCTTTTCAACACGTGCGTCGAAGGAGTCGATCGGAGTTCTACACCATAAACGAACATTGTATTGATCACGTCGGCCCTTGAGGACGTACTTCAAGATATGGGAACCCCGGAAATTAAGTGCAACAACGCTTCATCTTCGAAAGTTTGCTTGATCGTCCTGGCATACCGTCTCTTCAACGAATGTGCTCTCTCCACCCTAGTACGTACATCCAATACACATTGAACCTTGAATTCAGAGCACGCTCCCAACTCTAAAGTAGTTTGCCTGTACTCCTAAGTACTCCCCTTGTTTCTGCACCACCTGATCTACAAGCTCTTTCGCTCGTCCCATAGCCTCCGCATTTCCAACACTCTTGCCTGCCACCTCCCCAAACTCTTTCCACAATCTGTCTAATCCACACCACTCGTCTTCGGCCCTACTCTCTACCCTCATCAACTCTTCGAGCTTCTCACACTGCCCAATATATCCCCGCTTCTTGTACAAGTCCACCACGAGCACGATAAGATGCCAGATGTCCCACCTTAGGCTTACATCTATGTCGTTCCCAGTCTCGGCCTCGCCGAAGTTGATGAGTAGGATCTTCAAGCGCCCATTGTCCGCGAATCCGACAAGTACGTTACCGCTGTGTAGATCGCCATGCGCAATTGGCGGATCGCACTCTCTATGCAGGAATTTAAGCGCAGCATGTACCTCCAGAAACACGAAGCACGCATATTGAAGCGGTATTGGTGGCGAATCACAAAGTGTGCAGCATGCTGGTAACGTCGAGAGCATGAGCCACTGAGGCTCGGGAATTAGATCGTATCCGAGCAGCTGCACGATATTCTGCGCGCCATTATCAGCAGTGCTGTGCTTCCGAATGGCGAGAAGAATGTCTCGTTCGCATGTATTGATTTCTGAGGCCACGAACTTAACGGCGCAGAGAGAAGGTACGACTGCGGAGTTGGCAAGTAGGGCGTTACGGGAGCAGAGATATACGATTGATTACCCGCCGTCCCAGAGGAGGGACACGTTAGTGTATGCTTCTAGGGAGTGGATTAGTGTCTGGTCGGACATGGTGATGAGTTGCGATATTGAGGTGTGAGAAGGAAGTGATTGAGGGAGGCACATTTTACAGTTGAGGAGAAGACAAGGAGTATATGTGCTGGCGCGGTGCACTTCACTGCTTGGGTCTTCAAGTGCCATACATCACCCATTTAATCCCTCTTCCAGGATCCCACAGCACTCGCTCCAAATTCATTTTGTGATTGGGAGGCATGGTGTTTGAATCGAGGTATTATGGGTGCTACCTATGGTAGGTTGAGGGCGATTAAGTGAAAGAGGACTAAACAGGAAGTACGGGATTCACGGGTTACTGACCAGAACAGGTTGTTCCATTAAACACTCGATCTGTGCTAGCATTGCACCGCGCATTGCTTTGCTTTTCGCAAAAACGGTCTGCAAACCCATGCGTTGTGTGTTTACACCTGTATCCTGGCTTCTGCCACAGTTTATTCCTGCTTCAACGCCACCCGCAGCTTTCCACAAGTCATAATAACCTCCTTATAACATCCTTCACCAGGGCATTGATACACTCCGCTGGTCCTGTTCTGCGCGAACGCTCTTAAGGTTCGTTGCACGTGCATTTGTGAAAGCTCACCATTTACTAGCGTTTCTTGGCAACCCTGATCGTCACCATTTATCTTCACGTCCTTTGCTCTCACAAAATTCTCTCACGACTCTCATAGCCAGCCAGACACAGAAGATCAATCAATATGACCATCACCGCCCCAGGACCTTCCAACGCTACCGACTCATCTGCCGTCACCGTCACAGACGCGCCTGCCCTAGCATACCTCAAAAGTAGCTCTTCCCGTCGCTCTCCTCGCCCTTTCCATATGCTGACGAATTGCTTAGACCTTCTCAACCAGATCCACCGCGATCACCCCGGGCATCCCCCACGCAGGTTGTCAAAAGCGTGAGAAGCGTTGAGAGCGATCCATTCGTCGCCGCCGTCGTTGCCCCATTCCCGGAATCTCGTTTCTTGTACGGACCAGTAGAAGGCGAAAGCAGGATTGCGGCCATGCAGAAGTTGATTCAAGAGGTTGAGCAGGCTATGATGAAGATGGGCAAGGATAAGCAAGGGTGCGGGAAGAACGAGGTGGAGAGGAAGGAGACCAAGAAGGAGGCGAAAGAGTAGGAGAAGCGGATGAAAATGGTGTATTTGAGCTTTTCTACTCGCGCATAAACCCACCAGGTCTTCAAAGCGCCTGTATATGCAACATTAGACTCAACGCCACCCATGCAGACCATTTACACAACAACAAACCAAGCGTATACACATACCAATATGGAAGTCCCAATCCATCAATCATTACATTGTCCTCATCCCATCTCTCCACCCCTCAACTCCCCCACTCATCCCACTCCCCTTTCCCTTTCTTCCTCGGACTCCGACTCCCGCTCTTCCTCCCTTGCGGCGCCGGATCCAAAAAGCCTTCTGGGATGTCATTCCAATTCATCGTCGCCTTCTGTTTCTCCTTGCGCTTCCGATCCGCAGCCTGCTCATCGCTCGAAACCTCGTACTCGTCGTGCTCGTCCTCGTCTTCAGAAATGTAATTGTACTGGTCGAATTTCCTACGGTCGATGTTCTGCAGCTGCACGTCGCCGTCGGCATACATGCCGTGCTTGCGACCTAGAATCTGGTCGGCTTTACTAGGGCTTCGACGCCCTTCTAGGGGTGCTCCGTTCGACGTCGTCAGGTAGCCGTTGCGGAGCGGGGACTGCCATTCCGGGCGGTGGTGCTGGCGGAGCGTGGGTTGCCAGCCTTCCGCCGTTCTCACCGGACGCCTGAACTCAGACTCGGTGGGAGAATCTGCGCCCCAGCCTGCAGCGCGCTCACGCTGCTTTTGGGCCTGCTCTTCGGCTTCGCGGGCGCGTTTTATGCGCTCGCGGGCGGCGGTCCATTTCGGGCTGGGTTCCCAGGTCCAGCCGTCGCCGGTGGTTGTGACGAGGGGGACGAACCACTTTGGGAGGGACGGGCCGAAGACGTGGGCGATGTTGCGCTTCCAGCCGAGGTCGAAGGCGTTTGGGAGTTGTTCGTTGTCTCGTTCGTCGAGGTAGCTGTCGTAGCGTTCCTGGTTTTGTTGGCGTTCGCGCTCTTCGTATGAGTGATGGGACGGATGCGAGTATCCGTTACTCATGGGTGCACCCTCTGGAGCGGGCGAGCGTGAGGGTGTGACGCCTTCTTCGGGCCTCGTCACACCAGGTAAGGCGTTCGCGTGTATCTCGCGCAATTGATCTCCGACGCTGAGTCTGCCCGTTGCCTGTGCTTCCACATAGTTCCTATCTTGGAGATTGTGCTTCATCGTGTTCCTAAGCGGCGACAAGTAGCGCGTCTTTTCTAGACTCTCAATGGTCGTCTGACCCCTTGCTGTGAGCCACAGATGCCATGCAGTAAAGCCCGTCATAACTATGCCAATGATCCCAGACAGCACGGCGAGAAGAACATAGTTGACGGGCATGAAGGACTCGGTATATTGGCCGTCACTCAGTATCTCACTCCAGACCCAGTAAGCAGATGTCGAGAAGCAGGTCCAGCAAAAGAGGGTCAGGTATATCAGGAACAACAAGAAAGCCTTGTAGTTGCGCAGACCAACACAGGTGGCAAGCCAGGGGCAATGGTGGTCCATCTTCAGCACGCAGCGCTTGCAGCTTGAGCAATGGTGGGCCCGGTCCGGCTTCTTCGACTGGCACTTATTGCAGAAACGAACGCCTCCGTCGGATGCCTTCACCGTGAACGATGTGTAGTGTATTTCCCCTCCTTCTTGTGTCGGCAGGTGGGTGTAGCCATCTTTGAGGTTGAGAGGCGATCCGGGATCAGTGAAGACGGCGGTCGTGTAGCTCCAATTGAGCATGATGTAGAAGAAGAGGCCGAGTGCAGACGAGGATTTTCCTGCAGAAGTCAGCATCGAAGTTCACCCATGCCGTGTGCTGAAGCCGTATATCCTTTCGCTTTGTGCTACCACACCGGCAGAAAGGGACGCACCTGTCCAGGCATTCTTCGCGGGCATGAAGCCAATGCCGACCTCGACCCACGCCGCCCACGACGTCAACCCGTACACAAACACCAGCGGAAAGTACGTGATACCCTGGCAGCAATAGCGCTCGACCTTCCTGGCCCAACCGCGTTTGCGCATGGTGCGCGATGGGGACGACGGGGGAGAGGGCGAGCCCAGCGTGGCCATGGTCACGAGCGCGTCGAGAGGGCTGGCATGTGGTGCGAGTGGTTTCGGAGCGAATGGTAGTCCCGTCGAGGTCCAGGAAACGAGTGACGTCGCTCAGGGTGCTTCCCGGCGGTGAAAGGTCTCGATCGACGTCGAGAAGGGGAGCGATACGGAAGACGGGAGTGGTGTGGCACAGGCCGTTTCAGGGCGCCGAGTTGCTCAAAATGTCACACGCGCTGATGGTACAAGACAGAGGACTAGCAATAATGTACAGAGGAGCACCAACATCGACGCACTGGAAAAGGGAGCCGGCGACGTCCAAAGCGGATAGTCGTCGCCAGCTGAGGCGTAGGAGCATGCGCCTTCAGCCCTATCAGGAAGCGTGGCGATCGATAGCGCCCACACGACTGACACGTGACGTCCTGCACGTCAAAATGCAACAATAATTATAAGTTACGTTAGTTAGGAAGAGAACTGTTTAGTTAGCTGTTAAGGAAGTAGCTGCTTATAAGCAGCTATAGCTATCTACTTTTAGCAGTGCGGGCTAAGGCTACGTTGGCCAGGTAAGCCCGTGATCAGACGAATTACATAAGCACGGCAAAAAGTGCCACAAAAACCATCGTGAGAAGGTCCGGAAGAGTCGCATGTCTTCCATAGTGACTGCTGAAGCCGGCGATGGTGTCAAACAACGGTCAACCATGGGCTTCGCTGCCTGTTGCACCGCACTGACGGTCGCACCGCCCCAGTCCTTCCCGTCGTGGGTCCGTCTGCGCGGCCTCATCTCGTCCTTGTACGACGATCCTGGTAGAGCGTGCGGTACAATCTAACATAGCTTGTCACAACTGATACACGGGCCAGTCGTCTGGCAGAGAGCGGCCATGAACGCTCCACAGACATGTTACGAGTGAAGGCAAGCTCAATGGCAGATCTGCTGCTTCCCTGTCCGTGGAGTGAGTGCAAACGGCCGTGACTGCCAGATCCAAAGTGCTGTCACTTCCCGCTGTCCCCAACCTATTTCGATCTCTGCGTGCCCACCTCGCGCCATTCTACCGTGAGCATGTAACGACACTCATTCAGCTTTCTTCGTCTTTGTTTCTGTTTCTCTACTTTCATTAGCCCGGCATGCTTGCGTCCAGAAAGCGACCATCACCGCTGCTGCTCGCCTTCACACTCGTTGTTTTCGTACTTATCTACCACAGCAGCAATGCCGATCGCATATATCAGCAATGGTCCCTTTCATACGAGTCACGCCCAGCAAAATTACCCGCCAACAGCACTTTAGGGTTTGGAGCGGTCATCGCAGTGTCCCGCGACGATTCGAGGCGGCGTCATTCCCTCATACAGGCGGCAAACGTGACTGACTTCGATCTCACCATACCACACCAGCCAGACTGGACTGAGGGCGACATTCAGAGGTTCATCGATGGCAAGTCAGACGCTCAACGAGGCTCGATACTGGCGTGGTTGGGCCACCACAATGCTTTGAAGTGGTACATCTCACCTTCATTTTCGACCGCAGTTCTGTTGTGCATACTAACCATGCTGTGAAGGTTTATTACCTCAGGCCTCGAGACAGCACTCATCCTGGAGGACGACGTGGACTGGGACATCCGCCTACGCAGTGCTCAGATACCTCTGGCGGCGAGCGCTTTCCGCCAGCTACTGCCGCCTCAGCGCTCTTCGCACCCATTCCACAATGCCAAAAGCCACCACACGCAATACTGGGGCAATCACGCGGCGTGGGATCTGCTTTACCTTGGGCACTGCGGCGACTACTTCGAGCCTATTGAGGACGACGGGTTACAGCTCACGCAGGACTACAATCTAACCGCTATGCCACACATCCTATACAACGATACTACGCTGCCACAGCATTCCGATCTTCATCCGTTTACTCAGACACTGTTCGAAAAGCTTGGCATGCCACCACAATCACGAATCATCCACCGCTCACAACTCCCGCTCTGCTCATTCGGGTATGCAGTCACTCGACCTGCCGCCATCCGCCTGCTGCACGACCTTGCACCGCCGAAGCTTACAGAAAACGGACCGCGGGCCTTCGACGTCGCTCTGCTCACCGCATGCAGGGAAGGCGCCAATACACCGTCCTACGTGCCGCTGGAATCAAAAGCCTCATCTCACTTAAACTCGGAAATGCGCGACAGTCCCGGACTCCGCTGCTGGACACTGAACTCGGAGCTGTTCCACCACATGCCAGGCCAGAGTCTAATCGCCGAAATTGAGACTCAGTCAGGCGAAGGGCCGGGTATACCTCCCGTGGATCTCGCAGCGCAAGACCAAGTCGCCCAACGCAACGAGACTACGAATATCGACTGCGGATTCTGGGGCGGTGCTTTTGCGTTTGACGATGGCGATACGGACGAGCTGCATTACCTTCAGGAGCATGTGGGGCGCAAAGGGCAGTGCTTGAAGGGAGATTTCGAGTCCGAGGAACGGTCGCTTGCAGAGGAGATATCGCGCTCTGTTGAAGACTCGAGACACAATACGCCACAACGGCCACTGGAATGAGACTATTTTCTTTACTTCTCGGTACATGCAATTTTGGATGGACAATACGTCACCGCGGCTATAGACCGACCTACTACATTGGCTGGCGCCAAGACGATAGGATACACGACCACACAGACCTTTTCTTTCTTTTGTCGGCAACGGCGATTCTCTTGGACGGCTTTGATTTTGAAGAGCTTGCGTACGAACAGCATTTGATACCCACTAGCAAGCGAAACTTACCTACCTTTTACATACGTCTCTTGACTCTTTTGACGTGCTGCTTCTGATATGCATTCAATGTTTCGGCGGTGGGGAACGTGCTTGCGCGTCGTCTGTTGTTCAATGTGAGATTTGCTAGCAGGGATGGTGTTTAAATGATATGACATGCGGACCCCGGTGATTTGGGAACGCTGATCGTTTAATGTGAAACGTCGTTTCGGTCCGTTCAGTGGGGGTTCCTTGTGGGCCTGAGGACATTGATATGGTTGAAAATGGGAAATGGCAAATCGGTACACTCGGTGTTGAATGATAATAATATGCAGGTGACCAAGTTTGCAATGTCGAGAGAAATCCTTTGTGTATCTACATGAAATCATAGCAGAAGTATGTGCCCCATGCCCTGCTCCCGCTGGAATACGACCATATGCGCCGCCAACACCGTCGCTGAAATGCTGCAGAAAATCGTGGTCTGTTGTGGACACGAAGATGAGATCAAGTATGCCGCCGAAAAAACAAACAAAGATGTAAGCAGAGAGAAGAAAAATCAGAGCGTGAAGTTGTCAAGCCAGTGCCTGATAACCACGCGCCCCTCCTCAAACGACTTCTTATCCATGCGCACGATAATCGCAGCGTGAGAGTGCCGGTGGTTGTGAATGTACACCGGATGTTTCTTGAAACCGACATTATCCAGCGCCTCAATCATCTTGAATTGCTCCTGCGTCAGCGCCAAAGTCGGGAACTCGAGCGCATTCCCACCCTTCCGCTTCTCCACGCTGCCAACCTCAGACTCCGTATCTTTACGCCTCAGCCCCGGCGAGGTAGGCTGCGTAGGCGACGCCATGTCCTCGCTGCCGGCAGCCAAGTAATCCGACTCCTGCGTATTATTCAGGTTCTCGAACATATCCTCAGCCTCGCGGCGCACGGCGTTGATCATATTGCCGATGCGGTATTGCTGGATGTTTATGCCTGCGCGGCCGGATTCGTGGAGGGCGATGCGCTGGGAGCTGCGGAAGGACTGGACGGCGGAGTTTACGAGAAAGAGGGTTGTGCCAATGGGGATGAAGACGGCGAGGAAGCCGACGATGGGGACGCGGGTGACGATGGTTTGCGTGGTGGATAAAAGGCGTTGGGAGAGGGCTTGGGGTGCTGCGGGCTCTTTTTCGGAGACGGGGAAGGAGCCGTCGAGGATTACGTCCGCGTAGCCTGATTCGTAGTTCATCTTGACGTTCTCGGGCTTGACGAAGGGGTCCGTCTGGGATATGCCGGCTGTGTAGTATGTTACAGTACGGTCGTTGACGACGTTGGCGTAGAGACTGCGCTGCTGGAAGAGCGCGAGGCCTTTGATGAAGATGCTGTCTGGGTCGGCGAGCACGGCGAGCACGGAGCGTCCGGTGTCTCTGAACTTGTCGATGCCGAAGAGCTGTCTGCCGCTCATCGAGAGCGTTCGTGCGCCGAGTATGTTCCAGATGTGGCTGTGGTAGCCTTTGAGTGGCGTTCGTACGCCGAGATGTGGTGTTGCGAAGGTAGTGAAATTGACGGGCCGGATCTTGTCGAAGACGCCTCTGCTGTACAGCAGGCCGACAACGAAGCGAGCGACGAGGCCGCCGTGGGAGTACCCAATGAAGCTGATTTTCTTGATGACGTGCCCATCGTGCTCCAATTCCTCCAGCTTTTGCTCCACTTCGCTTGCGACGCGCTCGCCACCCGTGTCGACGCCATCGTACGTGAAGCTACCAGCGTTGCGCTTCGCCACGAGGATCTCGAGCCTGTCCTCGGGGAAACGCTCGCGCAGAGTAGTGCTGACATACTTGAGGTGTCCTGGATTGCCCCAAAGACTGTTAGGTGTCAGCGATCTGTGTCGACAGAGGCTTCCTTCCGCGCATTGGATGCGCGTTGAGTTGCATCCTACCCATGGATGAGGACGCAGAGATGGTCTGCTTTACTTGGAGAATGAGTGGATGTAGTGTTGGACATGGCTGCGAAGTTTAGTTTGCCGTACAGGTGCCCTTCACGGCGACAGGGCGCGGTTGTTATATCGTATGCGCCTCCCAGATCTCGTCCGTAGGCTAGGGCTGAGCGGTCTTATCGGACGGTGCAGTGTCGCAGGTTGGCGTCGAGCACCAGCACGGGAGAAAAACCTCGGAGGAACTTTATGTCCGTCTTTCTCTTGAAGGTGTATTTATTGAACGAGTATTGTGCTGTGAGTTTTCGCGAAGACCTCACAGCTTTCACTTTTTAGAATCACAACGTCATGACGGGAGTCCGGCGACCATCGCAGCGATCAGTTCGCCCGAACCCGTGGACGACGTGGGCCCTGCATATGCCAAGCATGTATGCGCAGGGCTGAAGCGCAGTCCGCGTATCTCACCTCACCAGTCACCTTTCACTGTCAAGCGTCTTAAGTGTCGTCCAGAGCTGTCGCGAGTCCACTGCCGCGACAACTGATCTGAAGCAAGAGCGTAGGCAGCTGATAGGCGCATTCCGCTCACCCTTGCTTTCTCTCAGGAGTTTGCTTGACACGCTTGGCACGAAGCTCTCTCACGTTGTATGGCCTATAACACTACCGTACATGTAGCTTTGCAGAAGCGCAAATCTTGCAACCGAAAACAACGTACGAGTGAGCTTGGTATGTCATGGACATGCTGAAGCCCGTTGTTTTGTTCAGAACATCGTACTGACCGTTATCTGACTGCCATGTGGCCTTCCATTCCAGCCTTCAGAGGCTTCGGCAACATTGCGTGTCCCTCAGGCGGCAAATGCGAGCTTCCCAACTGCATCTTCAATCATGACGCACCAAGGCCGAGAGTCACCTACTCTCCACCTGCAATCCAGAGTGTCACGCCGGAACAGCAGTCAGATACGAAGCGCGTGAAGCTCAACGACGGCACAAAGGAACCAGTCGTGCAGGCTGCAGCTGTCGAACCCCCCAGGATCTTTGTCGGGTCGATTGTGCCAAAGGCCACAAACAAAGACGCGAGCAGCGCAGCAGCCGTTCCATCAAAGTCAACATCAACGAGCAAAGCTACCAGTACACTACCGCAGTCTGCGACTCGGCCAGTGACACCACCTCCCACAGCCGCTGCGGTGAAAGTTGCATCCAAGCCAGATGTACCAGTTGCTTTGTTGCCACGGAAGCTCACAAAGGAGCCTGTCCCATTCACAAAGCGTCTGACGCTTCTCAAAGCACTGCACATGTACATGAAGCCCCAGAACGACAAGCTCGCAAAGGCAAACAAGCCCGAGGTTCGATCACTGCATCTCGGTCCAAATCAGCTTAACAAGTTAGCCGTCGATGAAGAGGAGAAGCTCGCTATAGACAACCCTTCTGTGTACGAGAATCTACTGAAGCAACGCCTTGTCAAGCTCAAGGGGATGACTCCAGAGGTGTGGGTCAAGGAGCGAAGGGAGGCAGAGGCGAAAGAGAGGGGAGATGCACCAAAGAAGCCACAAAAACCAAGGGTCGAAACTGGTCTCACCCCGAAGGAAGAGATCACTTTTTTGAGCACGCTCACGTGTCCACAAGAGGGCCTAGATAACCACGGATATGTCATAAGCCTGCCAAGTGAGGAAGAACTCAAGGAGGCTGAGCTTACACAAACAGCGGCAAGCGGTTGGGAACAGTGCGACCGTTGTGCCACGCGTTTTCAAGTATTCCCTGATCGACGAGAAGAGGACGGCGCACTCACATCCGGAGGTCAGTGTACGCACCATTGGGGCAGACGCGTATTCGCAAAGAAGGCAAAGAATGCAGCGCCGGAGCCAACGAGGCTGGGTTGTTGCAACGAGACGGTCGGATCGCCAGGCTGCACCACCCATGATACTCACGTCTTCAAGATCTCAGACACAAAGCGACTGTCGTTGGTCATGCCTTTTGTCGAGACACCCGAGAATGACAAGGCGCAGCCACACACTGCAGTCTGCTTCGACTGTGAAATGGGTTACACGACTGCCGGTCTGGAGCTGATGCGTCTTACCGTCGTAGCCTGGCCAATCCACAAGCCCATCATAGATGTCCTCGTCCGACCTATCGGCCACATCCTCGACGTCAATACTCGTTTCTCAGGCATCACAGCAGAGCAGTTCCTCACCGCGAAGCCCTACGATCCAGCGGACCCAGCACCCATTCGCAAGGACTTACGCATCGTCGAGTCTCCCTACGAAGCCCGTGCCCTCTTCCTCTCACACATCACACGAAGCACACCCGTTCTCGGCCACGCTCTCGAAAACGACCTGAACACCATCCGCCTGATCCACCCCACTATCATCGACACAGTGCTTTTGTACCCAACGCGCAACGGCCTGCCCTTTCGCCATGGTCTCCGCACGCTCGCGAAGTGGCATCTAGACCAGGATATACAAACTGCTGGCGCCGCGGGACACGATAGTTATGAAGATGCACGGACGACGGGCGAGCTGGTGAGATTCAAGATCAAGGAGAAGTGGAAGGGTATGAAAAGTGATGGCTGGACGATCACGGATGAAGGTGTGTTTCCGCCGATACCGGCTGGTGCGCCGCCTGCTGTGCCTACGGCTCCGGCGGCGCCATCAATGGTGTCTGTTGCGCAGACGGCGGCCATGGACGGCAATAAAGGAGAGAAGAGGAAGATGGAGATTATTGAGCATGGGGATGATGAGGAGGAGCCGCTTGCGAAGAAGGTGGCATGAGAAAGGGGACTGCAGTCATGGATTGTGCAACAGGATTGAGCTGAGGCACATGTTCATTCAACAGAGCAGAGAGGTCGACATTCTATATACCCGAATGGTAGCGCTACGAGGTCGAGCCTGAAGGAACCAGAGGCTTTGGTTCTACCTCAGCGTTTCCATGGTCGCTTCTGCGCGTTGGGCCAGAGCCCAATGCAGCGGAGCGTACTCATATCAGGTACATGCCGGCCACGAATGAAAGACACTCTTGGTAGACGAATGGAATTTCGTCATCCCAAACACTCTTCCGCCCCACGTTCCTTTTCGTGATGTCTCTGTTACGACCTTGTTCATCACGACCGCGCCGTGTCCTCTTATGGTTTTTCTTTCGCCTGTTCTACATGTCTCTCAGCTCCCAACTCCCTCCCCCAGCCCTTGAACCCCCTCCAAGCCCTCCGTAACAGGCTCATACACCACATCAACATCCAAATCCTTCATGACGCCCACCACAACGCCCAGACTCTCGAAGAACCCGTTGACAGCGACGCGCAGCATGCGGTTCGTTGTGGCTGCGTAGTTGACTTGCAGAACGGAATTGTCACTGGACTCGGATGGCGCGGTGAGCGAAAAAGCGCGGCGTACAAGGGGCGAGAGTTCGGCGTCGACGGAGAGGGCGCGTTGGGCGGTGTGGGCGAGATGGGGTGTTGGGAAGGGGATGGAGAGGGTGCTGTGTCGTGTGTTAGTGAATGCGTTGCTGAGAATGTGACGATTTGGCGTACAGTGTGCATGGGAAGTCCTCCGCCTTCCACTCCGTATCAGTCACCGCCATGTCGGGCTTAATGTCTCGCGTACGAGGCCGTTGGAAGATGAGATGAGGCTCAAATCTAGGGCGGAAGATCTCCGCCTCGCCCCGCCCCCGCAATAATCGCGTGCGCGTTCTGTACGCAGCTTCTGTGACGGCGTCATACATCATCATCACAGTCTAGAATGTCGTACGTCGCGCCAAGCAACATGTCTTTGAGACACATTGGTCTTCGACTGCTGCGACATACCCCATACCCTACACCATCACGTTACACCAATTGACTTTCCTCATACACGACCACGACCAACCCACAATGTTCCGCACCCTCGTCACCACGTCCTCACGGACCCTGCGCACCAGCGCACCAGCCCGCCAATTCTCGCTCTCGACAGCTCGGGCATCCGAGGGCAGAGCCGATACGGATAAGAAGCATGCAGTGAATAAGGCGAAGGATAAGGATACGGCCAATATTCAGGAATCGAATGCGAAGGATGGCATGGAGTGAGTACCAATAATGTGTGCATTTTATGGGCTGTGTATGGAACTAACGTCTTTGTGCAGTAGCGCGAACAAGAGCGGCACCGGTGGCCATGCGACTGAGGAGCGGGACTCGAGGGGTGCGGCGGCCAAGACGAAGAAGGAGTTTCCTGAGGCGCCGGATACGATTGGGATGCAGGATGAGAGGGGTGGGAGGGGGGCTTGAAGTGTTGCAAATGGCGATGCAGTAATAACGGCAGGAAAATGAAGATGCTTGGGGCAGCAGCTATGTCACTGTAGCAATGTGGTTTTCTTGCGTCACTTGATTTGGGACGAATCTAGCTTCTAATCGATCATCGAATTCACGTGTAATTTCCGGCTGACGGTAAGATAGTTCTGAGTGTGTCTATCTTTGATGGTGTTTGATATCTTTCTTTCATGGTAAGTTTGCGATTGTAAGCCTGCTCACCATTCTTCTGTGTACACATATTCTTCCATATGCAGAAAATACACACACCACACCCCGATCACGATCGATCAAAATGTCTGGACCCAATCAACCTACACCAAGAATCCCCGTGTCGCCCAAAGATTCTCGCTCCTGGAAGTATGTAAAAGGTAAGAGACCTGAACCAGCCCAACCTGCTCGTTCAAATCAGTCTGACCGCTTTCCCAGAAATATCACGGGTCGCATACGGTAATGTCGGAAAGCCCGTAGGTATTGCTGTCGGACGCATACGATCCACAAATTCGCTCAGCGGAAGCACAGTTGCGCCCCCTCCCGATTCCACGGCTCCAAATGCAACTGGAGCCAGTCAAACGACCTTGAATACTGCTACTGCTACTGCTACGTCTGCACAATCAAGCGCTTCACAAGCTGTGCCAGCACCCACGAGTAACGACCGTGACATACAGCCATCACCCTCTCTATTCGAGGCCGCAGTCGTTGGTACAAAACGCAGGAAGAATACAAGCGTCATCTGGGCGGGACCTATGAGCGGCGTTACGTGTGAAGATGCCCTACTGAAGTTGATCACTGAGGTGGAAGAAGTCATTGATACGGACTGGCGTACGTACACGCAGCATGATGCTGTGTCTGACACGATCCCGGTAGATGATGTTGGCAGCAGTGGTGACTCTCTCAGGAGTGATGATAGCGGAGGCGGAGGCGGAGGTGGTGGAGGGGGTGGCGGCAACGATGAGAACGATGATGACAACCAAGGGGGTGGAACTGACCGCACGACTGGAGGCAACACCGATGAGAATGACAAGAAGAGAGGTCGAGGGGCCGATGACGCAGAAAAAGCTGAAGATGGTAGTCCAGCCTCAAAGAAGGTGAAGGGGGCGGTGTCCGGCAATTCAGGGGTCACCGAAACCTCCTCTCCGGGCTCAATCGCCCCGCGTTCTGGTCTGGGTGGCTCTCAAATCGTTCTCGACCCGAATGGCAAGGTGGGTTTGGTAGAAAATGGGCAACAAGAGTCGGAAGACTAACCAACGCAGGACGATGGGTCAAACAAGCATCCTAGTGGAGATAGTGAAGTCGTGGTGGGCGGAGTATCAGACGATGTAAAAGCTTACGGTCCAAAGAATCTAAGCTTGGAGGTCTGTTACCTACCACCTTTCGCCATTGATGGTGGGTTGCAGGCTGTACTGAAGAAGAGGTAGGGAGGACGCGAAATCACAATCACGAGCAAGCTCGATCTCCATGTCTAGCTTTTCGAAAGAGCTTCTAGTCAGAAGGGCCCCGAGGTCGTGCAATGTCTAGTGACTAGTAAGATTTGTGATTGTTCCCCCTGCGATAAATAGGTTCACTTTGCATCCTTCTGGGGCCATGTGTCAGATAACAGGTGTTCTGGTAAGGGGATAATTGGTCGGGGTGTGACTTGTGTATTGTTGTGTGTCGTGTCGTCTCGTGAGGGATAAGACGGAAGGTCTCCCTGTCCTAGTCCCTTTTGGGACTAGGGGATCTATGGAACGTGCTATCTTCAACTCCGTTCCCTTCCACCAAATACTACCTCATATCTGACACCATGAGACTGGTAAGTGCACGCACCGCATCGCGATAAATCTTGGCAAAAGATATTCAGCTAGGTCTTAAAGACATTCGGCTAGGTTAATCTCGCTTAGCACAGGTA
>Ga0265780_10003936_pt1 | contig 19334 bp, 14 predicted proteins | sample P1T30metagenome_FD_192432 | JGI IMG/M metagenome (GOLD analysis project Ga0265780, IMG submission 192432) | Plant litter microbial communities from East Loma Ridge, Irvine, California - P1 T30 | ecosystem: Environmental > Terrestrial > Plant litter > Unclassified | place: USA: California...
ATCACCACGGCTCTCAGAAATGCCAGTCTTACCAAAAAGCTGACCATGGAAGCCTCGATCATTGGCGAAAAGATCGGCGAGAAGATCGGAGAATCAGTCCTTATCGCTATCAAGTCTGCCATGACCATTTCGGAACCCAAAGCGAGCATGGACGCAACAGCGATGCGTGAGCAGACTCTCGGTTCGTTGCCTTGTCGTCCAACATCCACAGGTTCCAACTAACAAAAAACACAGCCAACGTCCAAACCATCTACGACCTGTTCACTGGCATCCGATCGATAAACCTCTCCGGTATCAAACTCATCACCAGATATGCCGGTCCCGATCGCTTCTCGGCCGCTGTGGTTTGTCTGCAGATACACGGCCATCCAGTCCAAACCAAAGGCCCGGCAACCATCCTGGAAGCCATTGAATGTGCATCAGACATCGAAGCGCTGCAGAGGCTGCACAGAGCCTCGCAGCTTTTACTGGACAGGGCATGTGAGCTTTCTGCGCGATGCGATTTCAACCGTTGGGATAATCTGGTGGACACTAATTTCGGAGATGATTGGGACTGTCATTGTGGCATGGCGTCGGTTGCGTCTGGGTCTGTGGTGTGATTTCTGGGCTGCAAGCTCGGCTTTCGTACATGATGTCTGAGAAAAGTGAACATCCTCAGCATTTGGGTGCTAGGAAAGATGTCCCTTGGGACAACGAGGTGCAAGCACTCGATGGACACCTCTTCTCAGCTAACTCGTTCTCTATCATATTCTCTACAGTGGCATGCAATTGCAGCAAGTCCATCGTCTAAATTGGAAACTCCAGTTCCCGCCCGGTTCCAGTGCTGCGCCGGCGATCCATTCGAGATAGGAAGTCGCATGAGGAGTTTTGGTGTCATCAGCTGTTGCCCGTCAACCACGCAACCAAATCACCCGATGCTGGTGTGGAACCAAACGCCTGCAGTAGCGATCTTCCTCCCCTGCGACGCGATGGTGATTGTAAGTTTGCGTTCGTTTGTCCCTGCACGTGTCGCTACCCGCCGGATTCATGCACTTTACTGACACGCGTGACTGTGGCGATTATACTTTGTGGTGCGAACCTGTTATTAGGTCCGCACGCGTTTGTCACTGGGCTGCTTTCATTAGGCATGGCTCTGCGACTGCTGCTTCTTTCCGGGAGATGGATGTGTCAGACCGACGCTCCGCTGCATGAGGGTTTAGGATCTGGTTCTCCTGAGGTGGTATTGGACGGTAACTTGCTATTGATCGCTTCTTTCTGGCAAGATTCTACCGCCAGCCGACGGATAGACTGCAATCATGATGCCACTCTGGATCAGCCCGCGGATCCGAGCGTCTTCACGACACGTTTGACAATGCCAGCATTAGGCAATCAGAACACTGTGGAGATTGAGCTACCTCCAGACATGTCTCAAGGTGCAAACACGACCGCCGTCGCCGACACCTCACATCGGTTAACGACTTCAATAGTTGCAGTTGGGCGTTAGATCGGATTACAGTCCCGATCAAACGTCGCTAGCTGCTCACCGCTCCTGTGGTCAAGTGACAGTGTTTTTTTCCATCTCCCCTTACTAACACGGGCGTTGTATTCTGTGATGCTGTGCTGGTCATCGTGATCGAACTCACTCGGTCCTCGATTGCACATGGCGGTTGAGGGTTTTGCTCGGAGAAAGCTTGAAAGCGGAATAGTGCAGGTATTGCTGCTCGTGAGACTGCAGAGCAGACTGTCAGACAAGATCACATTCCAATCTCAGGATGAATGCCTTCATTTGTTACACTAAAGCAGTCTCTCTCTCGAGCAAGACAGCGTTCAAATCTTTGTTCGATTGTTTGCTGCGATGCTGGCTGACTTCAATAGATCCCGTATATTACTCTTCAGCTGTTCACAGCCGCAACGACGAGACCAACGATCCAGCATCGACTACAGGAATAGGTGAGTCCGAGTTTCCCTCACGGCGGCGTTCTTGCCAACAATTCGATCAGTACAGACTCAACACGGGAGACCAACCCTCAAACCCTATCTCTGACTTGGGAGAGCACATCTCCAGCGCCATCTCCAATGCAGTTTCCGTCGCTGTCGAGCAAGGCCTGCAAGACGTCAGTCTCACCAACCAGGCAGTCCTGGCGTTCTCAGCCATGAGCAAAACCATCGGACAAACAGTGGCTGCAGCCATCAAGAGTTCCATCGAGGACCTCGGGCCCAAGCCGATCGTGATGGATGCGATAGCCCTGCGTGAGCAGACTCTCGGTACTTCACCTCCTCATCCACCTTCGTCTACAAGTACTGACAGAGCACTCAGCCAATACGAAAGTCGCCCTCGAAGTGTGCAAAGATAGGCGGAAAGACGCACCATTACGATTGTCCGATCCGGAAGTCGTTGTCGCTCGTGGTCCAAATGGGCGTTTCTACGCCGCTGTAGTGAGAACAGGGTACATCCAAGCCCGCGCAAGAAGAGAGATATCCGCCTCTATTCAAGTCAACGACTGCAAGTCCAGCACTGAGGCTCTTGAAAAGCTGTATGAGGTGTCTCAAACCTTGCTCAATGTTCACCGGGCACATTTCACGGCGCCTGCATCGGGAGCTGCTTGGACTTGGTAATTGGGTTGTGGTTCAAGTCATGCTAGGAGAGTGGTCGGACCAGGAACTTCTGTAGCTACGAAGCAGCTGTTAGTTTTAAGAATTGAGAAATTGGGCATGGACGTGCGAGGCTACCGGTACTCACAATCGCCAGTCTCCGTTCCAGAAGCTGTTTGCGAAAATGCTTCCATTGGTTTGCGATATGAGAATACAAGCCTGCTATCATTCAGCGTCGTGCCCAAACAGATAAAGACAGCTTTCCTCAAAGACGTCTGTTGTTTGCTCGCCGCCTTCTCATCATATAATTCGTATGTCTTCATCTCCGTCGGTTAAGTTCTTACCTAGATGGTCAGCAACTGTCGAAAGCTAACCTTCAGATCACTGAAGATGGATCCTGCTACGATTCGCGAACAGGCCCTTGGTACGTGGGCTCGTCAATCTCTTTCGCACGCGTCCGCGGACTGACAGATCATTGTAGCCAATGTCCGAGTCATCCACGCCGTATTCAACGGTGGCATCCTCCGTGGCTACTCGCCACCAGATGTTGTTGTCGGCATGCATACTAATGGCCGCTACGACGCTGCTGTGGTCAGCTCGTTCCACCGCGATCATGGAAGAGACGATCTAGCCATGACAATTGAAGTCCGGGACTGCCGGTCCGATGTTCACGCTCTGATGGAGCTGTACGGGGTGTCGCAGTCTCTATTGAACCACGTGCGCGAGCTGTGTGAGAATTAAGCCGGAAGTTTTGCGAGTTGGAGAGATTTGAAAATGCCGTGAAGGATGTGTCTGGTGATCAGGAGTGTTTATTGCGGTGATGGGAGCACGACTTTGCGAGAGAGGATGACACCAACCCTAACCCTCGCCTCTAGTGGAGCCAATGGTCTCTCCGCCGGCCAATCAGCGTGTGTGAGCTTCCATGCATATAGTATGGCACATTCCTCCGCAACCAGCAACTATCGTTACGCATTCCTCTCAGGTAGACAAAGAAAAGTGTTGATGGAAAGAATTGAAAATGTCGTCCGCCTTCTAGTCACAACCCTTTCCCTGTCCATTCCTTTCGAAATTAATCGAAAATACTACCTAACGCCACTCTCATCCGAAGCAACGAACATGGCGGCAGCGAACAAAACAACCGTCGACACAACCGGATGTTTGGATGTTGTCACTCTCCGTGAACAGATCTTGAGTACGTCGGATCGTGACCTCCCCTTCTTCACATTGACAGAGTGACTAACATGGTATCAGCAAACGTCAAATTCATCCACGCCATCCACTGCGGGCGTCTGCTACCTGGATTTTATCGCCAGAAATCATCATTACGCGCAACAAGAATGGGAGCTTCCGCGCTGCTGTAGTCAGCATCTTAGAGCGCGATGGAGGGCGGTACGATATATCATCGACTATCGACACCGAAGAAAGCGACAACTCCAACAAATGCGAGACCGACGTACAGGCCATGAGAGAGCTATACGAGATGACGCAGTCGGCTTTAGGAGAGCTGCGTGATAGGGCCATCGAGGAACCATTGTAGAAGGAGTTTTACGAAGCTCCGAAGCCGGGGATGTTTGGTTCTTCACAAGCTCACAAATTAGCCGCTTGGCTGCCGGTGCTTGGACTCTTGTACATGTAGGCATCGCAATGATGTGGTGCCATGACAGCCGAGCTTCGAATCGGGCTTCTTCGGATGCGATTTCATAGATAGCAGCATGTATCGTCTCGGGAAGCATCAAGTATACTAGCTCGCAGTTGCACATCTTTCGAAGTGCACACTTCTCTGTGCTAGATGTTCAACGCAGGCAGTTCCTCTTTGTCGTGGGGCTCCTTTCTTTGTTCTTGCAAGTATGTTGTGGCAAGCAAACAAAGCGCCGAGAAAACAATGTATCGTTAGTGTTGACACAAGAGTCGACATCGCATGCGCTGAGTTGTGTCGACATCCAGAGCGCCTAGCTTCGGGGACCCAGAATTCATACCAGATCATCTTCCGTCCAGATGCACCCGTCTAGCAACAACGTTGGTGCTTGAAACGTACAGGTGACGGGAAATGCGCATCAGCTCGTCGATGCAATGTCGAACAACCCTCGTCGAAGTTTCTCTCCACCAATTCACAAGCTCTTGTGAACAAGTGAACAAAGCCCGAGTGTTCGCTCAGAATGTCCTTGAGTGTCGAGCGAGTGCCGTCCTGTGTCGGTTCACAGTCTCATTGAGTGTCGAGTCCCGTTCACTCTGGCGAATGCCACATAAGTTCATGAGTATCGCGACCTGCTCCAACATTCTTCTCGATCAGATCAAAACCAAAAACCAAAAGACAAAAACAAAACCCCCTCTGGTAGGGGAGAAATTAACCATCTCGAACCAAACAGGAAGCAAACAAACCATGAGCAAGCTCTGCAACGGCTTCACTAGCAACAACTCCAGCAGCGAAAGCCTGGCTCAGAGTAACTTCTGCAACAGCTTCACCAGCAACAACTGCAGCACCCAAAGCTTGGCTCAGCCCACTCTGAATAGTGGCCCTAGCAGGACCGTCACCGTAACCACCCACGCCAGCCCTGCACCTCTAGCAGCAACCCGCTGCCACACAACTGATACCATCCAGCGTAGCAACCTCGGTCGCCCGTCCGCCGAAGCCGCTCACGCCGCCTGTGTTCGTGCCAGTGCTCTGCAGCAAGAAAATAAATCTGTCGAACTCAGCAGGAAAGCTGCAGTTCCCAGCCAAAGTGCTCGCAGGAGAGCGGTGAGTCGGCACCATTCCGCTGCTGAAGTCAAGACTCTGAGTGCGGATTTCAAGCTGACGCAAGACCTCTTGACCTCGCTTACTATTGAAAGCGCAGAAGGCAAGTGCTCTGGCAGCCAAGATCCCAGTCGGTCGTAGTCTTTGGACAGAGCGAGAAATCCGGACCAGAAGCAGTATCGAATAGAGCGAAAGTGCTGAGAAAAGAGATAGCGGGGTCTGAGAGAGGGCACAGCATAACAAGACTCTAATACAAATCAGTCAACCAACATTCATCATATTCCCATTGAGTTACCGTCAAGTCTTTGAAGTCCCGTATGTTCAACCCATGCTCCTAGAGAAGTTTTAGTCAGCCACAAGCGAGAGTGTGTAGTTGCGAAAGCAGGAATAAAGTTGACCGCGGCGGAAGCTGGAAATTCATCTTGACCTGCATATGATTGGCTCAGCTAGATCCGCTTGATTCGATCCGCCAAACATACCTGTCAACTTTTGTCACCATCAAAGTTAGTTGCTCTGATATTGTAACCTGGCTCATTATTGCGCGCCACGTCTCGTACCTGCATGCAATGAATGACCACAGCGAGCCATGGCGGCACCGTTGGAACCTCGAGCCATCATCTGTCCCCACATGCTCAACACATCCAAGCAGAGGTCGACGAGCCCGACAGCACTTGTGTTGACTGCTCCATTCCCGCATCTGGCATGAACTCGCCTAGACGCCGAACAAAATTGTCTTCACATTGTCGTCCTTCGGAGTAGAGCCGCCAGGCGCTGACACCTGGATCCCAGCTCGCGATGGCCTGTTCGAGATCATGCGAGGCCCGCTCGCGTGCTGCATAGACCCCCAGAATGTGCGGGACCGTGGCCTCGATCAATATGATCTCCTGCATTATTATGCACGAGTCTGAGTATTTTGAGAGCCTCTGGAACTGCGCAACCCAATGCAGCCACCAAGCACGCCCTGATTGTGTTAAACTCGGTACTATTGTTTGAGGCTTGGAATCCTGGCCTTGGTTAGCTCAAGCTTTGGGTAGCGATGGCTTGAAGCGCCTGCAGAAAGGCTGACTTGAAGCAGACGAGACATCACAGGTAGCACGTGCCTGACACGTGTTGGAGGACATCGCCTGAGGTCCGGAGTGATTATCGGACCAGGTGATATACCACTGTCGTAGTACCCGACGTGAAGCTACCATGCCCTCCACTCCGAGGATCGTCGAACGTGTTCAGAAGAGAAGTCCGATCAAGAACCCCATTCGTTGACACATCCACTGGTACGAGCAATGCAATACGCCACTACTGTTAAGACTTCGCTACGCTAAAGCATGTGTTGTCGGCTCGGTATGAGGCATGTGACGTTGAATTTAGTCCTGCATGAATGCCTGTCGCGAACTAACTCTCCCCCAAAGGAAGAATCTCGCGCGGATTGTCATAAAATATAACCCAAGGAGCCCACAGCCCACAGAGTGTCATTCTTGCAGAACCTTACCCATCCTAACATCCGCCAGCATGCAGTTACTTACTATCACCCTCAGCATCATTGCACTGGCATCCTCAGCCGTGGCCCACTACGGTTCTTCCAGCTCGAGCTCAGCAATCGACGCCCTCACCCAAGCCGGTTACAAAGCAGCCTGGTTGATCGACAGCAAGAATTACACCGCTTTCAACGAAGTCTTCACCGAAGACATCGTCTACGATAGCACCGACCTCGGAGCCTATGGTGGCAAGACAAACGGAATTGAAGAGACGACAGCTGCTATCAAAAGCGCCGGTAATGGGGCGAAGACTTCTCATCTCGTTACCAACCTCTTGGTGCTCGACATGATCAGTCCGAAGGAGGCGAGGGTGAACACCTAGTCAGTCAATCGATCCCGTCATGTGTACACAAGTCTTGAAACGTTTGCTGACCATCATTCCCAAGCATAACTTTGTCGCACTGGGTCGAAAGTGCTCTCGATGACATTTCCAAGACGTTCCGCATTTTCTACTACTGCGACGACATCTGGGTGTTGCAGAATGGTGTTTGGAAGATGCAGTACAGCAAAGTGTACAACATGGGGTATGGAGTTGAAGCGCCGTATTACCCTAAGAAGAAGTGATACCGATGAACGAATGGTTCGTTTGGAACTGGGAGTTTCTGAGGTTTTAGATCGCAGGACGTCGCTCATTGTGAAAATTGCATGTAGCTGTTGAATGCATCATCGATCGTCTTTTGTATTCGTCAGAGTTGCTGTTTGCACGGGTATCGTTTCATCAAGCAAGTGTATATATCTCGCTACAGAAGGTCGTATCGAAACCTGCTTTTGATTTGCTCGGACGAATCCTCCCGTTCGTTTTGCCAAGCATCTCAGCTGTTGGGAATCGCAATGTCACCCGTAAATATTTCATCGTAGCATCTTATGGAGGCGCCCTTCTCGTTACCGCACAGCAACCGAGCTCCTACAGCGGTCATCAATCAATCGCCGGGTGTCAACACCGCTATCATTGATCAAGACAACAGTAAACATGACTTCTGAAGCATCTCCAAGTGACAACCAGACAAGCCCGGTAGAACTAGCATTCACACGTCTCTCGCCGCCGCAGGATCAAAGAGAGAGTACTACCTCAGCCTCTTCACCTCAAACCATGGTCTTTATCCACGGCAGCGAGTCCTGCCATCTCGAATTCTCCCGCGTCGCACCCTTCCTGCAGAACACCTACCAACTCCTCCTGATAGACCTACCGGGACATTCCAGATCCAAATCAATACCCTTCAGCTTCGAAAATGCCATAAAGGGCCTCGTACATCTGATCATGTCCCAAACCGAGGAGAGACAAGCGCACGTCGTCGGCCTGTCGCTCGGCGGCTACATCGGACTGGAACTCACGCGCAAACACCCGGGACTGGTGCGTAGCCTGTGGTGTACCGGCTGCGCACCGTCCAGCGGCATCATGAAATGGCTCTTTTCGCGGTCGCTGCTATTGAGCAGTCTCATCACGGTTGTGGGCACGCTATCGAACGAGAGGTTGTTCTGGGCTTCTCTCGGCAAGGACGTGGAGCCCATTGCAGGACTAAGAGAAGAGGTCCAGAAGAATCAGAATGTGAGGACTCTGAGACCTGTGTTTGACGAGCTGGCCTCGTTCTCTGTCGATCGTCTTACTCAGATCACGAACGTTAGGATTGCGATTGTAGCCGGTGGGAAGCAGGATAGTGTCGAGAACACGAAGGAAGCTGGGAGAGTGCTGAGGGAGGGGCATCCGGCTTGTCGTGCGTTCGTGGTTAGAGATGCGATACACTGGTGGTCTTTGCAAAAGCCTGAACTGTTTGCACAAGGAGTGAGAGCGTGGATCGAAGGCAAGGAGATGCCGCAAGAGTTCGAACCGTTGCTTGCAGAAGCTTGATGTCTAAAATCTCATTGTGTTAGAAGGCGCCCAAAGGGAGGCAACTGTGGTGCGTCTTTCATTCCTCTGTTTGTAAGCCTACACTTGCATTGCATGCGTTATGCCCTTGCATGTAGTACATGTGTTGTGGTAATGTAATCCACTGCGTCTTCCAGTCCCCGAAGACCTGCACGCTCATTCCCATTATCTCGTTCCGACGAACCCCTCATCAATGCTTCACCGCTCCGACCCGGTCCTATTTCTTCACTCTCCCCCTCGCAGGCGCTTTGCCTTTGCCCTTGGCCGGCTTGACGTCCTCTTCGTCATCATCATCGTCGTCGGCCGCGGCAGCCTTCTTCCCCTTGCTTTTGCCCTTCGGGGCAGGAGCGGCCTTCTTCTTCTTTGGCGCTTTGACGTACTTGTCTTTCGAAAGATCTCCCTCGAGGTCGTCTTCAGCCTTGACGTCTGCATCATCCGGAGGAGCCTCGTCTTCAGACTCGTCGAGCGCTTCCTCAAGATCGGGCTTCTCCTTCGTGGCGCCTTTCTTGGGCGCGATGACCTGTGACGACTTCATGAAAGGGAGTGGATGCGATTGTTGGTTGTACCTGTAGACATGGTCAGTAAATGATGTCGTTTGCAACAAAGTGCTAGAGTGATGCTCACAATCGGGTGAATGTTGACTTTGCCTGGGAGTCGATCTTGACCTTGTCCTGGTCCGCCTCACCAACACCGAGCTCCATGATTGCATCCCAGTCATCCTTGGTCAAGAAATATTCGTCCATAAGCTCGATGATCTCGGGTACTGCATCTTTGCCCTCCACTTGCAGTCGCTTGATAAGACGGTCGAAGAGCAGGGGCATGTATGTCTGACGGATCTCGAAGCGGTCGCCGCTGGTGCGCAAGCGCATGTGACCCTGGATTTCCTTGATCGTTCGCATCAGTTTGCCTTGGGTACTGTTCTTGCCCATCCAGGATGTGAAGCGGGTCTGATGCCCCGCCATGGATCCGTAGACGAATGAAGCAGGGCGCACGAACGAGAACATCGCGTGGACAGGCATCAGTGACCACTGCTGTTGGGAACCGTGGATCATGCGGTCGACCAGATCTCCATCACTAATGGAGTCGGCAGCCTTGGAGATGAGGTCGAGGTTGGCCAGCTTTTTCTTTTTGTCATTGCCGTTGTATTTGGCAGAGCGTGTAGGGTTGGTGCCCAAGTAGTTCTCTTGCAGCATCAATGGCGCGAAGTCGTGATCGTTGAAGTACAACTCTTGCTTGTCGTTCAACGTTGATTTGTTGGCAGCATTGAACATGGCGCCGTTCAAGATCTTGCCCACCATGTCCCAGGGCTTTAGAATGATGTGCTTCTCCCATGCCTTTGACATGTCCTTGCTCTCTTCAAAGTTCATCGTTTCGGTGTCAAGCTTCGAGGTGCTGATCATGTTGATGACCTGTCGGATGTCCGCACCTGTTCCCTCAATCAAAGCATTCATGACGGGGACTGGCATCTTGAGACCCTCGCGGAAAGCGATGGTTGCGATTCGTGTGCGGATCATGTCTGTGGTCGGACGACGGAATCCTAAGTCATAGGTAATGAAGTCGAATGGCTTCATCTTTGGCTGCTTGCGCTCGTTGCAGATGAGAATCATGGGGATCTGTGACTTCTTCGCAACTGCTGCGATGGCACCAACACCACCACGATCGCCCGCTGAGAGACCATCAACTTCGTCCATGATCAGTACAAGCTTCTTTTTGCCCTCCTCGACTGCCTCGGCGCCAGTGGAAAAGTAGCCCATGAGTGATGTTGTACTCAGGACACCCTTCAAGCTGTTCTCGATCAGCTTCTTCGATCTGGTGTCAGACGCGTTGGACTCAACAATGTCGTAGCCCTCAAGCTTGGCCACCAAGTGCGCGGCAGTGGTCTTGCCGATACCTGGAGGACCATGGATCATGACCGCTCTGAAAGTGCCGCTTCCGTCGGGACCTGGCATCTTGAACTTGGTACGCTGGTTTTTAGGGAAGTTGCGAAGCCAGCGGCCAAGCTTCTCGACCTGAGCTTTGTTGCCGCAGATCTGATTTAGCGATTGGGGTGCATGACGAACAGTCCACAATTGACTTGAAGGATCAGCGGCAGCTGCAGTGGCCTTGCTGGTAGGTTGTGATGATTTTTCGTTCGCCAGCGCCTTAGATTTGGCTGCCGCCAACTTTGCCTTTTCTTGCTGCTCCATCTCCTCGGCAGCCTTGCGGATGTTGTCTTCTTCCTTTTTGCGCTTCTTGGCCTGATCCTCAGCAGCTGTAGAGTCGCCTCCATTTGCAGGGAGCCTTCTGATGAGTTCGAACAGACCCTGCTCGTTGATAACCTTGAGGTTATGTGCCTTGATAGTCTCGAGTTTCTTGGGGCCTGCATCTTCGCCCAGAATGACATAGCTAGTCTTCTTTGAGGGCGCGGTCATCACTTTGCCACCGTACTGTTTGATCAAAGCTGATCCCGCGTCACGGCCCAATGTCGATAGCTGACCTGTAAATACGAAGCTGAGACCAGCGAGGCAATTGTCTTCACCACTTGGAAAATCGGATGGATCGATAGCACCCGCCGGCGCCTCTGAGTTCTTGTGCTGGCCGAATTTGAACTTCGACTTGCCGTCTTCGTCTTTGTCTGGTGGCGGTGGAGCCTCGATTGTAGGAATGCTGTCGAATATAGCTTGCATTGTTGAACTGTTGCTTTTGGGCTCTTCCTTCTTCTGCTTCTTAGCCGGAGTGGCCTTTGGAGCTGCTTTCTTTGCTGGAGCGGCGCGCTTGGCTGCAGGCTTTGGCTCTTCGACTTCGAAGTCATCTTCGTCATCCTCGTCGTCGATTATGGGAGCCTTGCGCTTCTTGGCAGCTACAGCAGTTGTCTTTTTGGCGGGCTTGACTTCCACGATCTCTTCATCGTCATCTGGAACAACGAAGTCGTCGTCAGGATTGGTATCTTTCATATCAACATCATCGTCTGCATCAGCAGGGTCCTGTCCTCGAAGGGGCATCTGTTTGCTCGCCTTCCCTGTTTTCTTCGGTTGGACGGGCTCATCGTCCTCATCGTCGGTGCCTTCTTCGTATTTGTCTTCCATCTTGCGTCCACGCTTTGCTCCTGCCTTGAAAACATCGTCTGCATCCTCTTCCAAGTCGTCGTCGGGGAAGTCGTCCGCATCGAGGTCGACATAGCTCGTGGTCGTCTTGTTTCGTGTTGAAGATCTTCCATTTGACGCTGCTTTCTTGGGTGCCGCTTTTGCAGATTTGAGTTCGTCCTCATCGGCGGGCTTGCCTCTGGTCTTCGGCCTCACAGGCTCACTGCGCTTGGGCTTAGTGCCCTTCCCAAAGAAATCGTCTGCTGTCGTTTCCTCAAGAACAGGCTCGGGTGTGGGTTGCTTTTTTGCTGCGGCCTTTTCCGTTGTGGTTTTCTTGGGTGTCGGCTCCTCATCGTCCTCGTCATCTTCTACGACCTTCCTTGCTCTCCCACGCTTCTTCGGCTCGGCGGTCTCTTTCGGCTTCGCTGTTTCGACGGGTTTAGCAGCAGGCTTGCCGCCAAAGAACGACCTGATGTCGGAAGGCATTTTCGCTGTCGTGTGCTGGAGCGAAATGCCTTACTTTTGATCCATAGGGGAGGAAGTGGAGTTCATGCAATGGATCGTGCGTGTTAGTGGTACAGCTCAGTGAAGTGAGTGCTTTGCTTTCAATGTTGCCTTCTCCAATTAGCAGCTGCGTCACGTCACGACTTCCGCGTTGCGCGCGACCAGACGCGTTGCAGCCTAGAGAGCGCGAGTAAAGTTCCGCGCCGAGCCGGACTGCCGCTGCATCTCGAACCTCCGTAACGGACTGCGGAACATCGAATACCAGGCGACGGGGCAATAGAGTTGGAGAGAGTATCAAGAGAGTGCACTCTACCTTCCCACAACAAAGAGCTGTGCTCATTCTTTCCATACCGATACATATCCATCATGGCGACCACGCGGGTTGCGATGACTGCGCAATCCTCCCTTCGTTCCGTCGCAAGCAGACCAATCTGTACGCCGATTCCGTCACTAATGGTATACCATACAATCTTGCTAATAAACCACTCCAGGCCTCACCTCCGCCTTCAGATCCCTTAACCTCACTCTCACTCCCTCACAATCCACGCGCGCCTTTTCCTCGACGCCCCGAACCCTCGACTGGCTGGCACCCAAAGCCGGCGAATCGTGCAAATCGCGCAAAGGCCGACCTCGCGTGCCCACCGGCGGCAGTGTACGCGGCACAACGCTGGTATGGGGCGACTACGGCATCAGACTAAAGGACCACGATCGACGTATTTCCGCGCAGCAGCTCAAAATCGCCGACGAGACGATCAAGAAGCGCCTTCGAGGCATGAAATACCGCCTCTACCACCGCACATCCGCCAACATTGGTGTCTACACCTCCGGAAACGACCAGCGTATGGGTAAGGGAAAGGGTAGTTTCGACTACTGGGCGTGCAGGCCCCACGTCAGCAAGATTTTGTTTGAGATCAAGGGAGACGTGCACGAGCAGGTTATCAAGGATGCTTTCAGGTTGGCGGGGAACAAGCTGCCGGGTCTGTACGAGTTTGTGAAGAAGGGTGATCCTCCGGTTATGGGCATTACGAAGCTTGGAAACGGTGTCACAGAAGAGAGTTTGAGGAGGGCTAGGAAGGTGGTTCCTATGCCTCCGGTTCCCAATGGCGCTGCGACTGCGGACAGGATCAGTTCGACGACTTCGCCTTGAGGCTTGTAAGCTGCGGATTGGCGGCAAACGTGTACAAAATAGAGAAGGGTCCGTGCCAAAATGTAGCATACTTTCAGTTTGGTTTCAATCCAGGAAGAGGCTACCTCTAGCTGTGGTCGAAGCATCTATGATCACGTTTTTGATCTCAAGCCAGATGACAATCTGCAGGCTAGATTGAACATCCTTATATTCTGATCTCAATGCTAATATCTACCTCAACCCATAGACTCAGGCGTAGGCCAAGCCCGCTTCTCCCCAATGACCTGCCCCAACCTCTCACTTTCCTCCCTCGCAGGCTGCTGACACCACCACTGCTCAACACCCGTAGCCAAATCGCACCAAACCCGCAAGATCTTCAACGCCCGCACGTCCAGCTTTTCCAGCAATTGCACGTAAGCCTCAGGCATGCGACCAATGAACACCATCATCGGACCAATCTTACTACTATCAACCTTCATCCCAGACAACCTGTTGAGATGCGCAATAGGAGTGGCATAATGATTCTCATCGCCCTCCGTATTCGAAGAAGGCGAAGCGCCGCATTCGACCCGCAGAGCTTCTATCTCTGGATTCGCCGCTTGGACAGGCACTTCCGGCTCAGGCAATGGACCTGTCTTGGGCGAGAAAGCTCCTGATTCGATGAAAACGGGCATCCAGAGGGATTTGTTCAAGTGGGGGCGTAGGATGTTTGTGCGCTGCAAGATGGGGATGCCTTTCATGAGACGCAGCCAGGCGAAGTCGTTGTCTTTGGCTTGCGGTTCGTCGGGGCGGCGTTTGTAGTGGAAGGCGAGCATGGCGTGCAGGTAGCAGCAGGCGAAAAGTGCGTCGGCGTTGTCGCTGGTTACTGTATCGCCGAGAGAGGCGGCGAAGCCAGTGAGGGAGAGTCCGTAGTGCAGGGATGCTGCTGTGCGGTATTTCGTGTTCTGGGGTTGAAGAGTGTGTAGGTGGGAGGCGGAGAAGGCGAGGATGCCGTGCATTAGAAAGGGGTTTGTGACGGCTAAGGTGAGACCCCAGGTCTGGAGGACTCGTTGGCATTGCGGAGAGCCTGCCCAAGGGAAGTTGGTTTCTGCGAAGTGATCGAGAAGGTGGCAGATGTGTTGTCGCTGGTATTCATCGCTAGTGTTGGCGTTTGACTGGCTTTGAGGGATGTCGATGAGTTCTAGGTGCATGAGTATGCGAGCTTTGGCGAGTTCCCGGGGCATAGGCTCGGGTGTTGTGAGACTGGGCGGGTTCGCAGTCGCATTCTGCCGGGTGACCGGTACTGCATCGCGACTTGACGAATCTTCGATGGGGACAGACTCGGGATCCTGACCAGCAGGTCTTTCAGTGGAAGCTGGAGGTTTCTGGTTGTAAACGCATTCCGTCCCTTTGTCTCGGCATTGCCCGCATTTCGGAGTGGATTCGTCACATTTGATTCTCCTCTTCTTGCACGTCTGACATCCCAGCCTGGACTTGTTATGGGTACGTCGAGGACTCGAGCGTGTTCGCGGAGCGCCTTGTACCTGGGCAAGATCCGGCCTTTCAAACACAAAGCTCATGGTTTCCTGCAATCGATGCGACGTTCGCCACTTGCAGCTGGAGCTATTCCTTGTATCGGATTCTGGGGTTTGACCGAAAATGGTCCCACGTAAGCTCGTGTCGGACGGTGTGCGACTTGGTTTGTGGCAATGCGGTCAAATGCTCGTTTTCACCAGGGATTCCTCTGCTTGGAACCGTGAATTGTTCCTCCACCACTTATCGTGACGCAATATCCGAGAACAAACCAGATGCTCTAAGTCAGTCAATCACGGAAGAACAAAATCAGTATCGCGGCAGGATCTTGAGAGCAGACATGTCGTCGGTAGACCGACCACCGACGAGTGACTGTGCACAGACTGGAGCCCAACGGATAGCAGCAGCAGCAGGTTGTTGACATAGCCGGCGAGCGCTTGAACGGAAACCCGGCTGAAGCTTCAAAGTGTCTTTTCGTCCTTGGCCCCGCAAAGAGCAGCTTTCGGCGCTTTCTAGTCGAGAGCCGCACTGTGCAAAGATGACATGCATCGGGTGAAGACGATGTGAGTAACGAAGACTGTCGTGTACGTGCATGATCACACAGGTATCGTCTTCATGCTCGTTGATATCCTTGGCTGCCGTCGACCCTGCATCAGAAATACGGGCAGGTGGAGGGAAGGAAGTCTATACTGTGACGATCTATTTTCAGTAACACCCTCCCGAGTAACGTGGCATTACATACTGACCCACTTATACAGCGACTTCTTCTAGTTTCTTTTAGTTGCTGGGGTATAGGTAGACATGTCATGAGACGTCAACACGACAACACAACTAGGTAGATTCCATGACCTCCAAGGTAGGGAACACTGACGGTGTAGGACTGCCGAACGGTGCCGAGACAAGCCTACCCTTGCAGAGAGCGAGTCATTAGAAGGACAAGATGCTCTTGGAGTGTTACCTCGAAGTCTTGTGTCACTCACTCGCATAGGTACTAGACACCATTCTCACCCAACTGGAGCTTTCTTTGGTGTGTACCTCAGGATACACTGTCTGTTGACGGCCTCTCTGCCGCGTCATTCTCACCTTTTCCACCAGTCGGTAAGTCAGACCTCGTGCAAAGATGCTCGTATCACCCCCGGACGACCGTGCTGTGGCTAAAGGGTAGCTTGCAGCTATTATGCTATATACGGGTCTGATGAGACCAAGCTCACAAACCACCTGACTGTCTAAACCGCAGATCGCTCTTACCACTGTGAACGCAAGTATAAGAAACTGCCATACTGTTCCTTCGTCCCTTCATCTCCCATCCTCCAAGCATTCGATACATCCATCTATCTCGTTCTTACGACTTGTCATCACAACTCGATCAACATCAACATCCATACAACATCCATACAACATCAAAGACCTCAGATCCTTACAACAGCCCAATATGCATTACGCCACTCTTCTGTCCCTCATCGCACCTCTCGCCTCCGCCGTTTCCCTCTCATACGATGCTGGCTATGCTGATGGCGGCCGCTCGATGAACGTCGTCTCCTGCTCCGACGGTTCCAACGGCCTCGTCACCCGCTACGGCTGGTCGAAGCAGTCCGATATTCCTCGCTTCCCTTACATTGGCGGCAGCTCCGACATCGCCGGCTGGAACTCACCTTCTTGCGGCCAATGCTACAAGGTCGAGTACACCAAGACCGGCAAAAGCATCTTCGTCCTCGCGATCGACCACACGGCCAACGGCATGAACGTCTCTCCCAAGGCGATGGATGACTTGACCAACAACCAGGCGGTAAGTGCAACAAAGTGGCGATGAGATAAATCGTAAAACTGACGTGTTGCAATAGACTGCCCTTGGACGCATCGACGTCAAGACCACCAAGGTCGGATGGCAAAACTGCAACCTGCCTCACGCCAAGAGAGGTCTCGACTTTGAGGCTTAGATGGCATGATCAGCGTGTTGACTGGGTTCGATACATTTGAGGCGGAGACTCAGTGGAGGCGGTTGACCGTGTAGGGTTTACGGTTCACAGCTTCCTGGGAGGCTGGGCATGGTGCCATCGTTGTAATGATTAATTCACGCAGAAATACGACAAGCTTTGATTGCATTCGCATTGGTTAGGATAGTGACTACTCTTCGTCTGCTACCAAGGCACCATCAGCAACGGCCTCGCGTTCGTCCAAGGCCAGTGGGCTAACGAGAGGAATTTCGTTTAAGCAAGGCGTGGGTCTCGACGCTGTTCTGGGCCAGCTGAGCAAAGGCGAGGAAGCGAATACCACGGAAATGTTCCTTCAGCATGCGAAGAGAGCGGTCAAGTTGAAATCTGTCAGTCCGTTTGTTGTGCCGAGGGATGGGGAATGCTTCTTCACGCTTTAGATTGCGGCTCTCACGGGGTTCTTGCGGATGTTAAGGGGGGTGCAAGTCGAAGTTTTGAGAAGCGAATTCGATGAATCCAGGCCAGCTGTCATCGACCACTGGAGGACCGGGATGCACACCTTTACCCGTTGCGCTTGGGGTCGGTCAGACACGGCGTCGAGTTGCAGCCGGGTTGCGAAGAACGCCTGACTTTTTCGTCGGATGCAGAGATAGAAGGACCTTTGGGGGGCACCTCGTATGGGATTGCTACTTGGGTCGAGATCGAAGGCAGAGAGCGGAAGAAACAACGCATCCGATCTTACTTGCGGGAGAGGTGGTCCCGAGTGCGATATTGCAAAGTTATCAGATTCGATCGTTGAAGTGTAGCGAAGGATCAGTACCTCAATCCGCAAGTCGTCTGTGTGACAGGCAGGGATCAGACGCGCCAATCCCTTTGTTTACGATACCGCAACGCTATTTCGCTCATGTATTCGGTCCAGTATAAAAATCGGGGAGAACACATAGATACATTTCCAGTCCAATAAGGCAAGCCTTTAAGCCTTCCATACACAAAGCGAAAGAGGTCGTAGAGACGGCTGGAACGAGAAGGACGCCCAAGATTGAACCTCGGCTCATCACATCAAAACCCCTCGGCATCATCACTTCTCCAACAAACATACAACATGCACGTATAATCATCCAACGCAAGTCCTTTCATCATTGTAAAACACTCAGTCAGCCTTTGAAATCTCAAACCCAGGCACTGCACACAACAATCATGGCCCACGCATCATCATCCGCCGACCTCTCAGCCTCGAAGCTCTTCAGCTTCACCAACCATGCCGTCCTGGTCACAGGTGGCGCCACCGGACTCGGCGAGATGGCAGCCCAAGCATTCATCCAGAACGGCGCCCGAGTGATTATCGCCAGCCGCAAGAAGAGTGAACTGGAAAAGACAGCCGGCCGCCTCAACGCCCTCGGACCCGGCCACTGCGACTTCGTAGTAGCAGACCTGAAGAACAAAGCCGGCTGCCTGCAACTGTGCGCCGACGTACGAAAGATGACCGACCGTTTGACAGTCCTCTTGAACAACTCTGGCTCAACCTGGGGAGCTCCTTACGACGACTTCCCCGAGGACGGCTTCGACAAAGTCTACGCCCTGAACGTCAAGGCCATGTTCTACACCACCGCCCACCTTCACGACCTCCTCACCAAAGGCGCCACAGCGACTCAGCCCTCTCGCGTCATCAACATTGCCTCCATGGCTGGCATCTCAACCGTGGACGTGACTACAGGCTCCGAAGGCGGGCTGTCTGCCCCGGGAACCGGCACTTTCAGCTACGGCCCAAGCAAAGCTGCCTGCATCCACCTGTCCAAGATGCAAGCTTCGAAGCTCATGTCCCAGCACGTTACAGTGAACGCCATCTGCCCGGGAGTCTTCCCCAGCCGCATGACCGCTTTCGGCATGGAGAAGTTCGAGGAGACTTTGGCTCGTGGTCAGCCGAGCGGAAGGGTAGGTAAGCCGGAGGACTTCGCTGGCTTAGTGCTGTACTTGTCGAGCTTGGGCGCGGCACACGTTACGGGTAATGCTATTGAGATTGATGGTGGGTCGACGCTTAGTGGGTGGCGGGCGGAGGCGAAGCAAAAGGCGAAGATCTGATGGGTTTAATCGTGTATTGATGACAAGTTCTAGGATCACTTGTATGGAGTCTCGAGTACGCAAAACAGAGCGGTTTGAATCTCAGCGATCTTGTTGATCTTCCAGGGCTCCATTTTCCACATACATAAAGTGAAGAGCGCGGACGTCTCGTAATGTGCAGCTCTCTCAGGCTAGTCACCTTGGTCGTGACAGCTCTCATCCACAGAACACCGAGTGATCCCGCATCAATCTTCTATTCCCAAAGCGCACAGAACATCTCGTATCCACTGGTCACGGGAGCCCCAAAGCTCATCATTGGCGTGCTCAGGTATGCGTCGCAACTACTTCAACGACTCTCCCCGACATCTCCCATGGACATGAAACCAGATCCGACGACAGCACCTCCACCAAACACCAAACCCACCAAGTCACCACGCGAG
>Ga0265780_10003937_pt1 | contig 19334 bp, 17 predicted proteins | sample P1T30metagenome_FD_192432 | JGI IMG/M metagenome (GOLD analysis project Ga0265780, IMG submission 192432) | Plant litter microbial communities from East Loma Ridge, Irvine, California - P1 T30 | ecosystem: Environmental > Terrestrial > Plant litter > Unclassified | place: USA: California...
AGCCGCATCCGCATCGCCTATGACGACAAGACGGGTGTCGTACAGATCGGCGAGCGCTCCGGCCAGTACAAGGGTATGCCGATGAAGCGCGAGTTCAAGGTGCGCGTCATCAAGCCGGGCGTGTCGACGGCGGAGAACCTGGACGCGGCCGACAAGACCGTGGTCTATGACGGCAAGCCGGTGACCATCAAGCTGTAATCACTACGGCGCTTAGCAACAGCCGGGTGCCAGCATGCACCCGGCTTTTTTCGTACTGACTTCCATGAAAAATCTCGCATATTCACTTGCACTGGCCGCCTTGCTGCACCTGGGACCAGCTGGCGCTGCCAACCAGATTGCGGCCGACCATCCAAATCTGGCCTACACGGGCCGCATCGACATGGCCGATGCGAAGGCGCCGGTCCTGAGCTGGCCTGGCACGACGATTGCCGCCAACTTCACGGGGACCTCGCTGGCGATTGTGCTCGACGACCAGAACGGCAAGAATTACTTCAATGTGTTCGTCGATGGCGACACCACGCGGCCGGTCATCCTGCAGCTGGAGAAGGGCAGCAAGACCTATCTGGTCGCCAATGGCCTGGCGCCGGGTGCGCACCGTTTTCTGCTCACCAAACGCACCGAGGGCGAGGAGGGGGCAACCGTCTTCAAGGGCATCGAGCTCGATGACAAGGCGACGCTGGCGCTGCCGCCCCCACGGCCCAAGCGCAGGATCGAATTCTTTGGCGATTCCATCACGAGCGGCATGGGCAATGAAGCGCCCGACGACGGGCGGGACGATCTGGGCAAGGACAAGAACAACTACCAATCGTATGCGTCGATCGCGGCGCGCCAGCTCGGCGCCGAAGCGCACATCACGTCGCAGAGCGGCATCGGCGTGATGATCAGCTGGTTTCCGTTTACGATGCCGGACTTTTATGACCAACTGAATGCCGTCGGCGACAACGACAGCCGCTGGGACTTCAAGCGCTGGACGCCCGACGTGGTCGTCGTCAACCTGATGCAGAACGACAGCTGGCTGATCGGGCGCGATCACAAGCTGCAGCCGGAACCGACGGATGCGCAGCGTATCGCGGCGTACCAGGCCTTCGTTGCGCGCGTGCGCGCGCTGTATCCGAACGCCTACATCGTCTGCGCGCTGGGGAGCATGGACGCGACCCGCGCCGGTTCCGTGTGGCCGGGCTACGTCAAGTCGGCGGTGGCGAACCTGCGCGCATCAGGCGACGCGCGCATCGATACGCTGTTCTTCCCGTTCACCGGCTACGGCCAGCATCCGCGCGTCAAACAGCATCAGGCCAATGCGGACTTGCTGACCGCATTTGTGCGAGCAAAGCTGGGCTGGACGCGGGCCGAGTAGTGGTGCAGTGCCTGTCATGCCACGAGTGAGAACGTCGCACTCTCGCCAGCGCGGATCGTCGTTTGCAGGTGCGTCGTTCCCGCCATGCGAGCCAGCACATGATCGAGGCAGTAGGTTGCAAGGCGGACGCGGGCCTGGTCCGGCTGGAAGTGATCCCATAACAGGCTGAACCTGAAGTCGGTATTGCGTTCGTCGCTGGTGGCATTCGCCTGTTGCCCGCTCGATGTCGATGCCTGCACCTCGAATGCCGCATGGCGCCGTGGCCTGGCGCGAATTTCAGCGGCCATCGTGTCGGAGATCGAAAAATCGGTTTGGGTCGATGGCGTCTCGTCAGGGAACAGTTCCTCGAACGTCTTGCCGGCATCGCCCTTCGCGTCATGCTGGTGCAAGTGGACGCGCACGATGTCTCCCGGCTGCAGGGGATGGTCCATCAGCCAGGTCAGATGGCCGCAGCTGCCTTTGTCATAATTACCGCCCATCGCATCGACGGCCGCTTTCAACGCACGGTCGAGCGCGCCATGCACGGATACGTTCATGAGGCGCGTTGAGGCCAGGTTGATTGTCGTGATGCGCACGTTATTGACGTTGACAGCAATATGGGGCATGGCGCTGGTTATCTGATGTGATAACCAACTCTAGCATGATAAGCATGCGTTAACGACGCCCGTTAGTCGTTGTTCCAGGCGTTGTCAGCAAGGGCCCGTCGCTGGCGGTCCCGTCGGGGCCGATGATGCTTTCAGCCGCTTCTGCTGGCATGCTGATCCATTGGCCCCTGTGGACTGCTGGTTTGATGCCTCGTCCTTAGTCGGCCGACGAGGAAGCGGATTGCTCGTCCGTCGCAGCAGGCACCACCATATGGTAATCCCGGAGCATTGCCATGAACGGTGGTGCGATGCCGGCTGCGGCGGCTTCGGCTTCGGCTTCGGTCATGGGAAACGATTTCGGCATGAAGCCTGGTTCAACCGCGCGCAGCGGCCAGTCGGGCGTGTTGATCGCGGTCTTGCCGATTGCGACAAGGTCGGCGCCTTCGCCCAACGCAAATTCCACATCGCTCGCGACCTTGACGCCACCACAGGCGATCAATGCAATGTTCGCCGGGATGACTTTCTTGAAGCGATGGAGGTCGGTCTCCTGGCTGTTGGGATATTTCCAGGTAATCGCGCCCACCTTCGGTGACGAAATGTGAACATAATCGACATTCAGCTTTACCAACCATTCGATCACTTGCGTCGTCTCATCGATGTCGAAGCCTTTTTGCGCAGGCGAGTCCTCGGGCAGGAGGCGAACGCCCACGATGAAATCAGCAGGGACAGCTTGTTTGATCGCCTGCACGGTCTGGATCAGCAAGCGCGCGCGATGTTCGAGTGCGCCGCCCCATTGGTCGGTACGCAGGTTGGTTTGGGTACTGAGGAATTGCGTGAACAAGTAGCCATTGGCGCCGTGCACCTCCACGCCGGACAGGCCGGCGGTGTGGGCACGCTTCGCAGCAGCGACGAAATTCTGGATGATCTCCTCGATCTCCTTCTCTTCCAGTGCCCGCGGTGTTTCGAAACCTGGAAAATCAAGCGTCACGGCACTCGGCGCGGTAGGCTGCTCGCCCGTGATATTGCGCGGCGAGCGTACCCCGCCGTGAAAGAGCTGGAGAATCGTCAGTGCATTGTTTTTCTTCCCGATCGCGGCCAGTTTCGCAAGACCGTCGATGTGGGTGTCCGAGAAACAGCCCATCTGACCAGCCCATGCTTTTGCATTGGGCTGGACATGGCTCGCGGCCGAGATGATCATCCCGAACCCGCCTTCCGCGCGCAGGGCAAGCCAGTGCAGTTCGGCGTCGCTGAGCGTGCCGTCGTCATGGCTTTGGCTATTCGTCATGGGCGCGAGCACAGTGCGGTTTTTCTGGGTGTGACCGGTTTGAAGCTGGAAGGAAGACATTACGTTTTGCATTTACGATATCCTTTATCGGTCGTTGGCATAGTTGGCGTTGGTTGGCTTCAGGTGTCGTTACTGCGATCGAGTCACATGAACAGGGCGCGCGTCAGGCGCATGTTGTAGTCCATATCGGGATTGGACGCGCTGTCGCCCATCCGCTCGGCAATGGCAGAAAAGGCCAGATCACGCCGCGTCGGCAAGCGATCACGTTCTGCCGCGGCGAGTGCCGCAGGAATTTGCAGGTGCGTAAGATCGGTGCAATAGCAGGGCGCTCCTGGCTGCTGACGCCATGACTGCGCCAATGTGCCTGCCTTGACTGCATCCAGGCCGGTATCGTGAACCAAGGCCATGGCAACATTGCAGTCGCGCGCATTATTCGCCGCGACCGGAATTGCGAGGCGGTCGTGCGCGCCCTCGGGCCTGCCTTTTCTCGCGAGCGAATCGGCACCAATCGCGTTCCATGCTTTCGCCACGGGTCGGCCTAATTGTTCGGAAACCCATTCGCTTTCAGCTTGACCAGCTTCGATCGCGTCGATCGTTCCGTCGCGCTGCGGATAATAATTGGATGTGTCGATGATGACGGTATTCGCTGGCAACCCTTGCAGCAGCGGCGCAATCGCGACAATACTGCCAAGCGGGATGGAGAGAATCACCACTTGAGCATCTGCGACAGCTTCTTCACTCGAGACCGCGCGCGCGCCGAATTCTGTCACCTCAGCCGGTATCGTGTCCGGGCCGCGCGAATTGGCAACGTCAATCTCATATCCCGCGGCGCTCAGCTTGCGCGCCAGCGTTCTGCCAATGTTGCCTGTCCCTAGAATTCCGACCTTCATCACATTCTTTCAACAGTGTCTGTCTGGCGCTGCGTTTCGGTTCATCACTCTGCCGGATGCCCAAGCCCATCCAGGGTCACACGCAGATCGTCAAAATCTCCCTCGGTAAGCTGGCAGAGCGATTTGATTCTGTCGGGAACGCGACGGATGTCCGACTCGAGCGCACGTCCGACGGGCGTCAGGTCCACCATCACACGACGTTCGTCGCCTGGGTCGCGTGTTCTGGTCACCAACCCGGCCCCCTCGAGACGTTTGACCAGCGGCGTGATCGTGCCCGTGTCCATTCCCAACCGGTTGCCAAGAATGCCGACGGACACCGGCGCGCCATCAAGCAATTCCAGCATGACCAGATACTGTGGAAAGGTCAGGCCCAGGGGCTCAAGAATGGGTTTATGCAAGCGCACCATGCGATTTGCCGCGCCATACAAGGCAAATGACAGCTGGGCACCGAGGTCGTTTCGTTTCGTGTTCATGGTATCTATTCTACTAGAATCTTGTGCACTAGATGAATGGTCGGTCCAGTCAATGCGTTGCAAAGAGTGCGACTACCGCGACACTTGTGTCGCGTGCTGCACTTGACAGCGCCACAAGCTCCATAAAATCTTGTGCACTAGAGTTATGTGCAATAGAGTTATGCTCGCTAGAGGATTTTTCATGTGCCGAAAAATCCGGCTGGCGAGAGCTGACCGCTCGACCTTACTCATTCAAGCAAAAATTCAACGGAGCGTTCTCATGAAAATTGGCATTCTTGGTACCGGCAATATCGGCAAGACCCTGGTCACGAAACTGAGCCTGGCCGGCCACGACATCAAGGTGGCCAATTCACGCGGCCCGGAAACGATCGATGCCGACATCCTGCGCCACGGCGCGCGCGCTGCCACGTCCGCTGACGCGGTCACCGACGTCGATGTCGTCATCCTGTCCACGCCGCTCGGTGCCATCCCCAGGATCGCGCCGCTCATCGCTACCTTGCCCAAGCACGTCGTCGTGATCGATACATCTAACTACTATCCGGCGCGAGACGCCAGGATCGACGCGATTGAAGGCGGCATGGCGGAGAGCGTATGGGTTGCCGGCGAGCTGGGTCGGCCGATCGCCAAGGCGTGGAATGCGATCACGTCAGCGTCGTTTGCCGAAAAGGGCGTGCCCGCAGGCACCGCCGGCCGGATCGCCATCCCTGTGGCCGCCGATGGTGACCGCGAACGCGAGGTTACGATGGCCCTCGTCGAAGAGACTGGACTTGACGCCTTCTATTCGGGCACGCTTGCCGATTCCTGGCGCCAGCAGCCCGGCGCGCCTTGTTACTGCACCGACTTGCGCCTCGAGGAAATGCCGTCAGCACTCTCCACGGCCGAGCGCGAACGTCTGCCCAAGCGTCGTGAGCTGGCGATCCAGGCAATCATGGAGCGGGTCGGCGATCACACGACCAATCCGGATTCTGACTACGCCGTGCGCCTGACCCGCGCGCTCTTCATGTGAAGACGGTCATGAATCCAGGCACGAGCTTGATCTTCGTCATGCCGGGCATGGCGAATGACCAGAGCGAGGTGTGACATGGCGCGCCAGATGATCATCGGTATGCACTTGGGTAACGGCTATGGCGCGTTGGCCGGCGCCTGGCGGATGCCGGGCGTGGACCCCACCAGCTATACGAGCTTTGATGTCAAGGTCCGGCAGGCGCAGGCGGCCGAGCGTGGCAAGATCCAGTTCCTCTTTTTGCCCGATGGCCCCAGTGCAGTCGCCGCCGACATCGAGTATGAGGCGCCTGGCTTTAACCTCGACGTGATGATGACGCTCGCCGCAGTTGCCCGCGGGACCGAACGGATCGGCATGGTAGCGACCGGCTCCACGACCTTCAATGAGCCGTTTAACCTTGCCAGGCAATTCAAGGCGCTTGACGTCATGAGTCATGGCCGCGCCGGTTGGAATGCGATCACGTCGGCCGGCGACGATGTCGCCGCGAACTACGGCGTGCGGATTCCGTCCAGCGCGGATCGCTATGCTCGGGCGCACGAAATGGTCCAGCTCGTCCAGGCGCTTTGGGGCAGCTGGGGCAAGGATGCCTGGGTGCATGACCAGGACAGCGGCCAGTTCGCCAGGTCGGCCGATGTCGCGCCAATTAACCTGGGCGGCAAGTTCGTGGCGTCGCGCGGACCGCTTTATATTCCGCCATCGGAACAGGGGCAGCCCGTGATCTTTCACGCAGGCGGCGCGAGCGAGAACGCGCTTGCCCTGGCCGGCCGTTATGCCAGCGCTGTCATCGGCGCGGCATTCACCATCGAGGATGCGCAGGCGCAGCGCGCTGCCTTTCGCAATGCCGCGCAACGTGCCGGACGCAACCCGGACGACATCAAGTTCATCCCCGGCCTGATGACGACGATCGCAAGCGACAAGCGCGCCGCGCTGGATCGTCGCATCATCCTCACCGAACGCGCTTTCCCGCAGCGCGTCGCTTATCTGCAGCAAATGCTGGGGGTGCGGATCAGCCTGACCGGGCTTGATCAGCCTTTATCGCCAGACCAGCTGGCCACGGCACGCCCGTCGAGCGATCCCCGCTCCAGCCATGCGTTAAGAATCGCCCGCGAGGGGTGGAGCCTGCGTGACGTACTTGCCCATGGCGTCATTGATTACCAACCCGTTGTGGCCGGGCCGGCAATCGAGGTTGCCGACCATATGCAGCGCTGGTTCGAGGAAGAAGCTGCCGACGGCTTTTGGGTTGCGCCGGACGTTTATCACGATGGCCTCGAAGACTTCGTCAATGACGTCGTGCCGATCCTGCAGCAGCGCGGCCTGTTCCACCTCGATTACGAGGGCAAAACGCTGCGTGACCATCTCGGTGTACCTGCCCAATACGGGATTGATCAGCGCACCAGGGGGTGAATCTGCACACGCCGCTCGACTTCATACCAATAAATAACCGGAGAACGATTATCGAAGCCAACAATAGCCCCCTTATTTTTCTGATGGGCGTCACCGGCCAGACTGGCCACCTCATCCTGGAAGATTTCGACAAGAACCCGGGCGACGTGCGTCTGCGTATCGGGGTGCGCCAACAGAAGGATCTGGAGCGCTTGCGCGCCGAAGGCCGCGACGTGGTGCTGTTCGACCTCGACGATCCGCGAACCATGGGTCCTGCCCTGTGCGGTGTCGATCGGCTCAATATTCTGACCGGTTACACGATCGCGATGACGCATCAGACGAAGTGGCTGGTCGACGCCGCCAGAAAGGCCGGCGTCAAGCACATCGTCAACCAGGGCGTGTTTGCTGCCGACGATTGCACCGATTCAAAGTATTCCTGGTTCGCCCTGGTCGAGGCGTATATCGAGGCGAGCGGTATCGCGTGGACGCATTTGCATCCGAACGTGTTCATGGAAGGCATGCTGAGCGTATCGCCACCGACAGGCGGTTCGTTCCCTGTCTTCTGGGGTGAGCAGCGGGCCGGCTACATCGCGCTCGCCGATCTTGCGGCAGCGACCGCCAAAGTCCTGCGCGATGGTCCCGCACAGCATGCGTCAAAAAATTATTACTTCAGCACTGAAACCCTGAGCGGTCCTGAACTCGCCGCCATGATGAGCAGCGTCCTGGGACGCACGATTACGTGCGACGTGCGGCATCCCAGGGATATGGAAGCCCTCTTCAAGTCAGGTGCACTGGACGTCGAGAACTGGTACGCCAAAAGTTCGATCGAATTCTGCACGCAACTTTCCGACGGACGGATGGGCTATGTCGGCACGGTTCGCGACGATGTGCCGTACCTGCTGGGGCGCCCTGCGATCGGATTTCGCGCGTGGCTGGAAACGCACAAGACCCGGTTACTTGAATTGGTCGATCAACCTCGCGCGTGACCCATGCCAGCCCCCGTGTTGCCGGCCGAGCTGACGGATCAGCCTGGCGCGGCCAGATGCACGATCTTAATTCACCAGTTACCAGAGAGCATGCATGACAGATAACACCAGCCCCCTCATTTTTCTGTTGGGCGTCACCGGCCAGACCGGTCGCCACATCCTGGAAGATTTCGACAAGAATCCCGGCAATGCACGCATCCGTATCGGCGTACGCAAGCAGGAGGATCTCGAGCGTTTCCGCAATGAAGGACGGGATGCCGTACTGTTTGACCTCGACGATCCTCTTACATTGGGGCCTGCGCTTTGCGGCGTCGATCGACTCAATATCCTGACCGGGTACACGATCGCCATGACGCACCAGACGAAGTGGCTGGTCGATGCAGCAAAGAAAGCAGGCGTGAAGCACATCGTCAACCAGGGCGTGTTTGCCAATGAAGACTGTACGGACTCGAAGTTCTCCTGGTTCGCATTGGTCGAGTGCTATATCGAGGCCAGTGGCATCGCCTGGACGCACCTGCACCCGAATATGTTCATGGACGGAATGTTGAACGTGTCGCCGCCAAAGGGTGGATCGTTCCCCGTGTACTGGGGCGAGGAGCGTGTCGGTTACGTCTCCATCGCTGATATTGCTGCGGTGACTGCCAAAGTATTGCGCGACGGACCCGCGCATCACGCATCGAAGAATTATTACCTCAGTACGGAAGCATTTTCGGGCCCTGAACTCGCCACGATGTTGAGCGACGTTCTGGAGCGGCCCATCACCTGCGACGTGCGCCAGCCAGCGGACATGGAAGCCAAGATCAAGGCCGGCGGGTTGAAGGTCGAGGACTGGTATGCGAAAAGCTCGATCGAATTCTGCACCCAGTTGGCCGACGGGCGACTGGGCTATTTCGGCACCGTGCGCGACGACATGCCCTACCTGCTTGGCCGGTCCGGAACGAGCTTTCGTGACTGGGCGACAGCCCACCGCGAGGCATTGCTCGACATGGTGAATCAGCCCGCTGACGAGACACCTGCAACATAAATAGATGGCTTGCCGGCGAAAGCCGTGCATGGCGCGCTTCGTCGCGAGAAGCGCCGCCGTTTCGCTCGGGGAGGCAGTGCGGTCCGCTGGCACAACCCCCGATCTGCAACCGCATTCCAACTTACCAAGAGATACTCATGACAACGAAACTCGTTCATCCCACGACCGATACGGCATCGGGCGACATGCTGCTGTTTTCTGACGCTACCCGTAGTCGTCGCTCCATTCGCGGGTTTCTTGACAAGGCCGTCCCTGATGGCCTGATTCGCGAGGTGCTGGAAGATGCGCAATACGCGCCATCCAACTGCAATACCCAGCCATGGAACACGCATGTCGTACAGGGAGAGAAGCTCAAGCATCTTTCACAACTGCTTCATGCCAGGAACGATGCCGGGGAGTTCACGCCGGATTTCTCGTTCGATGTGAATGACTTCTATGGTGAATATCGCGAACGCAACAACGCACTTGGTAAAGCCTATTACGAAGCCATGAACGTCATGCGCGAAGACAAGGAAGCCCGGCACCGCGCAGGCGCGATGAATTATTCATTTTTCAATGCGCCTCAGGCCGCGTTCCTGTTCATGCCATCGTTCGGTGACAATGTCCGCGTCGCAGGCGACATGGGCATGTATGGGCAGACTCTGTTGCTTTCGCTCGCAGCGCGCGGATTGGGTGGCATCCCGCAAACGGCGCTGGGCTTCTTTGCAGGCACAATCCGCGAGTTCCTCGGGATCCCCGACGAACTGAAACTGCTCTTCGGCATCTCGTTTGGCTATCCCGACGAAAGCGCGCCAGGTAACCGTGTGCGCATGGATCGTGTACCGCTCGATACCAGTGTAACGTTCAACGTCTAAAAGATTGCAGGAACATCGCTGTCCCCGGTTCCTGCACCTCATTGAGGGGTTCCGGTTGCAAGGAAATAGCGCATCACGATACCAGCAGCTTTACCGACTACAGTTGCACGCTGTCCGGCCCAGCATAAATGGTGAAAACGTCGGACTCGACCGCGCGGTTCATGTCGATGTTGTAGCACGCCAGGTCGGCCGGCCGGATGTCGAACACTACCGTGCGTTTCTCTCCCGGCTGCAGGGTCACGCGACGAAATGCCTTCAGTTCAAGCACAGGGCGCGCAAGTAGGGGCAAGTCTGACATTTGGACACGAACTCTTCCCTAGTGCGTTCAACAAAGCATCCATCAACAGACTTCTTGTTAAGCTCGTGTCTGAATGTCAGACCTGACCCCGCTGGTGCGGACGCCGCTGGTGCGATGGGGAACATGGACGCGACCCGCTGGCTCCGCGTGGTCGGGGCTACGTCAAGTCAGCGGTGGCGAACCTGCACGCATCAGGCGACGCGCGGATCGATACGCTGTTCTTCCCGTTCACCGGCTATGGCCGGCACCCGCGCGTCAAACAGCATCAGGCCAATGCGGACTTGCTGACCGCATATGTGAGAACAAGGCTGGGCTGGACGCGGGCCGAGTAGCGGTGCAGTGCCTGTCATGCGATGAGCGAGAACGTCTCACTCTCTCCCGCTTGAATGGTGGTTTGCAAATGCGTCGTTCCTGCCATGCGGGCCAGCACATGATCGAGGCAGTGGGTTGCAAGATGGATGCGCGCCTGATCCGGTTGGAAGTGATTCCATAGCATGCTGAATCTGAAATCGGTATTCGTTCGTGTTACAGGTGTGGTGGTATTGGTAGCGTAATAGAGAAGAATATGAGTTCGACACAAACAATCGAAGTTGGCCGGTGGTATCGACACTGAATGCGGGATGGCACTCACTTTGAGCTGAAGGTGGTGACCGGCACATCTTTCATTGATCGCGACGGAGCCATCCACAACGGCGATTTGCTCTGAGCGCTCCATGCCTCGAAACTGATTAATCGCTCGAAAGTGACCTCGATTGGTCTACCTAGGAAAACCCGCACAGCAGCAACCACCGCCCGCATGACGCACAAGCGCTGACGCCAGTGGCTGGAACAGCGCTGCTTACCCAATACGACCCGTTCACGTTGTCACTCGCCGATCAGGCCTCTTAACCTTGGTCAACGCCCATAGACAACGGCAAAAGGTTCGCCTTCCGCGATCCGATGCCGGATCCTTTTGTAAATACATCAAAAATAAATATTTTGCAACTATAAATTCCACTATTAGGTGTATTTAATGCAACGTTATAAATATAAATTCCAGCTTTAGTTTGAATTTGGTATCGTAGATAAGCGTTTTAGTTGTCTGAAATTTGACGCAGTCTGCAAATGAGTTTGTAAGCGACGGCATAGTCTTGCTTTCTATGTCCGCTGACTCATGCTAATTGCAAGTGGCGGAAATATCGTCAACCCTTAGTTCAGCAGGGACTATCGAATGGTAAAGAATGGTTCCCCAATCGTTTTCAAATGCCAACGTACAAGGAGACTTAATGACACATCGTAAAGCATTGGCTGCAGCGATTTTTATCATTTCCTCAGTTGATTGTTCGGCTCAGAGCACATCACCTTGGATACCAGTCGGAAGTTCCAACAGCCCTGTAATTGGAATAGTAGGCGCGAGCTACATGTCACTAAATTTAACTGCAGTCAGGGTGTATCAAAGATCCAATTGGTGGACTAGTATCATCGAAAATAGGAGGTCTGCATTAGCAACAGTCACCGTTTCCGGCAGTCTCTCTGGAGGAGGTGGAACGTTCATGGATAAGCGAATGAGCGCTCCGATCTCCATTAGGAGAAACGACAGCGTCATTGATCTTGGTTTTTCGCAAACTCTACTTCGGGACATCCCGGTGAACTTTACCGCGTTGAACGTAGAAGTAGCAATTGCTAAAACCGCGGAGGATGGTGCTGACCAATTGATCAAAGCGGCAAATGAGCTTTCGAAAACTGTTCCTGCGATGAGCGCCGTCTCAGCCGCAAGTGGAACAATTACGGCCACAAAGCAACTTGCAGACATTGTCTTCAATAGGAAGTTAGCTGAGGAGAAGCTTCGCAGCACCTCACCTTTAACTGCCCCAGCTGGCACGACAATCGCGCCTGGTTTTTATGCAGTGTTGGCAGGCACCAATGCGGACGAATACGCTAAGTACACTTCCACGCCTGGGGCTGGTGCAACAGGCTTGAAATGGGATGGAGCGAAACTGACCTACGAGGGAACTGAAGTAAAGTTGACATATTTCGTAGTAGAAGTTGCCTATAAAAATTCCGTTTTCGAAACCGCTACATTGCCAGATTCGGCTCTGTCTTCCAACAAAAACTGGGCCCGGCTATACACAAGCGCCCGACAAAAAATTCACCAAATAAATACAACTGATCGTACGAAATTCGATGAGGATTTAAAGCCCATTGCTCAGATAAGGTCCGATGCTGAACAACTACTGAATGAGGACGCTGAATATGTCCATGCTGAAAAAGTCGCAATTCAATCAAAAATCATTTCAAGTATGACAACAAGTGCCAATTTGCGTTGGGGTGAACTGCAATCAGCTAACGTGAATAGAGTAGTTGTAAGTGGGCAACGTTGACGTCGGCGCAGTGCCTAGTGGCTAAGTTAGACGGCAGGCCGAGAAGAAACATTGCCCTAATGACAAAGGCAACTCCTGGTTGCATGAGCCTCCCTGCCTTTCGATGACTGTCCGTGCCAGGGTGGCCACGCAGCATTCTGTTCGTCCCGCCGTCTCAAAGAGGTGTACGTCAATGAGATCGTAATGAAGAAGACTTTTCGCTCGTGGCGTACGTTACGGTAAGAGAAGCCAGTTGGTCGAGCACAGGAGGATTACGATAATGCAATCATACCGATAACGCCGCTATTCGGCGACCATCCCATGCAAGCTATACTTCAATCAAAAGCTGAATCTGATGTCTTGCAAACGAAACTGCAAGGGCAGACACGCAAGAATGAAGGTTGGTGAAGAACTGACCATCGGTGGTGGCTTCCATCCCGATTTCGCAACTCGGCTCAGTCCTTTCGGGCAGTTCTTTGATCCAATCACGACGGACCAGCTTGCGCCGCCAAACCGTCTTTCCCAGCGGTGTACGCCGTGCAGTTGAAGGAAATTCTTTGCCAAATTGACTCCAACTCCGATACATTTCACGTGTTGCCGGGGTCAGGTTGAGTGTTGCCGGGGTAATGTTGCCGGGGTCAGGTCTGACATTTGGACACGAACTCTTCCCTAGTTCTTTCGAAATGTTGCCTGTTGCCGGGGTCAGGTCTGACATTTGGACACGAACTCCTCCCTAGTTCTTTCGAAATGTTGCCGGGGTCATGTTGCCGGGGTCAGGTCTGACATTTGGACACGAACTCTTCCCTAGTTCTTTCGACATAGCATCCATAGACAGACTTCTTGTTAAGCTCGTGTCTGAATGTCAGACCTGACTCCGCTGGTTTTAACAGCAGCTTTACCGACTTCAGTTGCACGCTGTCTGGCCCAGCATAAATGGTGAAAACCCCTGACTCGACCACGCGGTTCATGTCGATGTTGTAGAACGCCAGGTCGGCTGGCCGGATGTCGAACACCACCGTGCGTTTCTCCTTCGGCTGCAGGGTCACGCGACGAAATGCCATCAGTTCCAGCACAGGGCGCGCAAGTAGGGGGCAAGTCTGACATTTGGACACGAAATCTTCCCTAGTGCGTTCAACAAAGCATCCATCAACAGACTTCTTGTTAAGCTCGTGTCTGAATGTCAGACCTGACCCCGCTGGTACGTGACCCCGCTGGTACGTGTCACGGCCCACGCGGCATTTACCCATCCGGCCACGCCGACCGATACTCCTCCCCGTGAGAGTATCGAGATCCGTTTTCTCCTCATCTTCGACTGACAGGATCTACGCTAAATGAACACCATCGAATTCTGGTTCGATTTCGGCAGCAACTACAGTTACCTGAGCATGATGCGGATACGGCGCGCAGCGGCCGCTGCCAACCTTCGAGTCGAGCTGAAGCCGTTCATGCTCGGTCCCATCTTCAAGTCGTTCGGGTGGGAGACGTCGCCATTCGTGCTGCAAACGCTGAAAGGCGATTACGTATGGCGTGACATGCGGCGCCAGTGCGTCAAATACGGCTTGCGTTGGCAACGCCCTTCCGTATTTCCCCGTAATGCCCTGCTGGCCGCGCGCATCGCACTACAGGGCGAAGGCACGTGCTGGTTTGGAGGTTTCTGTGAACAGGTCATGCTGGCCAATTTCGCGGACGACCGCGACATTGCCGACGAGGCGGTGCTGGCCAGGATTCTCGACGGACTTGGCGCTGACAGTGCAGAGATCATCGCGGCAGCTAAAACGGATGGGTGCAAGGTCGCGCTGCGTGCGCGCACAGCCGATGCCCAGGCCCGCGGCATCTTTGGCGCACCCATGTTTTTCGTTGGCGACGAGATGTTCTGGGGGAATGACCGTCTCGAGGATGCGATCGCTTACGGGAAATAGCCGGGGTCAGGTCTGACATTTGGACACGAACTCTTCCCTAGTACGTTTGACAAGGTATCCGTCAACAGACTTCTTGTTAAGCTCGTGTCCGAATGTCAGACCTGACCCCGCTGGTGCTGTTCTTTCCACACAGACCTCGTCACGGCGTCATCGGCCGCAGGATGGGATGGAATAAGACCGCGCACAGCGGTGCAAGCGTGCCGTCGCGGCCAGCGCAACATGCTAATATGACCACGTTTAATGGGATGTGGGTAGGCATGTTCGTCCCATCCTGTATCTCTTAACATGGTCGTGGAATGGCAAACGTCAAGGCTCTCGAATCGCAGTACGCAGTGGCTCCCGGTGTGGCGGGGCAGTCCGAAGGGCACCTCCGCTCGCTGGTCCGGCTGTAACCGGGTGGTCGCCACCGTCACGCAAGAGCGCCTGCTCCAGGTCCTCGACATCGTATCCGCCCTGGCTGGCCTCGACAGTGTCGACGACGTGGTGCAGTTGTCGATGGACCGCCTTCCCGGAATCCTGCCGCTCGATCCATCCGCGCTGTCCTTAATCGTTCACCGGCTGGTCCAGCCTGACCAGGACGCGCCATCTGCGCAGCAGATCGAGCACGCCCTGTGCGCCGGCGCTACCACGCACATGCACGCATTCACGCCGCACGAGCGTGAACTGCTGCACCACGTCTGCGTCGCCATAGGCGCGGCCCTGGCACGCGTTGTCCAGGCGCGCGCTGGCAACGCGTTGCGTGAACGAGTCGCAAAACTTGAACAGCGCTGCGCCCCGCGCGCCCTGGCGCCGGACCGAGCATGGGCCGTGAGTCTGGAGCCGCTGTGCATCATCGATGCCAACGGCTATGTCGAGTTGGCCAATCCAGCGTGGCAGACGGTGCTCGGCTGGACCGAAGCCCAGGTGTGCAGCCAGCCATTCACGGCGTTCGTGCACCGCGATGACCTCGCGGCGACGCAGGCGGCCTGGATCAAGGCCAGTGAGCAGGGGCAGGCGGTCGTGCGTTTCGAGAACCGTTACCGCACGAGTGGCGGGGTCTGGCGCTGGCTGTCGTGGGTGGCCGTGCCGGAGGACGGCAAGGTGTACTGCGCCGCACGCGACGTCACCGATGAAAAGCAGCAGCGCGAAGCGTTGATACTCCGCACGCGCGAACGTGACGTGCTGGCCGCGGTGTTCCAGGCCACCGATCTGCTGCTGCAGGTGATCGATGCAGACTACCGCTTCCTGGCGATCAACCAGACCAGCATCGATGACTACTGGCGCATGTTCAAGCGCCGTGTCGCGGTAGGTGATCGCCTGACCGACGTGCTGGCCGACCGGCCAGAGCAACTGCAGGCAGCGCTGGCGCTGTGGGACCGCGCGCTGGGTGGCGAGGCGTTCTCGCTGCAGCAGACGTTCGGCCAGGCTCCGCCCGAACAGCGCACCTGTGAAATGCGTTTCGAGATCTTGCGCGACCACGACGGCAAGCAGATCGGCGCCTTCTTGACGTCTCTGGACGTGACCGAGTGGCATATGCAGCAGCAAGCGCTGGTGGAAACCCAGGAGGCGCTGCGGCAGTCCCAGAAGCTCGAAGCGATCGGTCAGCTCACGGGCGGTGTGGCGCACGACTTCAACAACGTCCTGGCAGTGATCAAGTCGAGCATCGAGCTGCTGCGCCGGGTACAGCTTGGCGACGAGCGCCGCCAGCGCTTCATGGACTCGATTTCCAGCGCGGTCACGCGCGGTGCCCGCCTGACCGGTCAGCTGCTCGCCTTTGCACGACGGCAGGCCTTGCAGCCGGCCGTGTTCGACGTCGGGAACAGCACGCATGCGATCGGGGAAATGATCGGGAGCCTGACCGGCGTCGGGGTCGAGGTGGTGCTCGACTTGCCTGACCAGGCCTGTTTCGTCAATGCGGACCAGAGCCAGTTCGATACTGCGCTGGTCAATCTCGCCGTCAATGCGCGCGACGCGATGCAGTCGCGTGGAACGCTGTCGGTCAAGGTCGAATCGGTCGACGGCCTGCCGCAGCACGGCCTGCAGCCGGCAATCGGCGGCACGTTCGTGGCCGTGTCGTTGCACGACACCGGCGCTGGCATCGCGCCGGATAACCTGGACAAGATTTTCGAGCCGTTTTTCACGACCAAGGGCGTGGGCCACGGCACCGGCCTGGGGCTGTCACAAGTGTTCGGCTTTGCGCGCCAGTCAGGCGGCGATGTGCGGGTCACGAGTATGCCAGGCGCAGGCACGACCTTCACGCTGTACCTGCCGTGTGCAGATCAGCCGGTTGCTGGCGGCAGCACGCCGAGCGTCCAGCACACGCTGCCCGGCGGCGGCGGCCTGCGCATCCTGGCGGTCGAGGACAATCCCGAATTGCGCGCGATGGTCGAGAGCTCACTGCATGAACTTGGCTACGCAACGACCATCGTGACCAGTGCGGAGCAGGCGTTGGCATTGCTGCGCGATGATGCCGAACCTTACGCGGCAGTGTTTTCCGATGTTGTCCTGCCGGGCATGACCGGGATCGACCTGGGGCGCGCACTGGCGCGCCTGCAGATCGACATCCCCGTCGTGCTCACCAGTGGTTACAGCCACGTGCTGGCGCAGGAGTCGGACCACGGCTTCCTGCTGCTGCCCAAGCCCTACGCCCTGGACGATCTTGCGCGTCTTCTCCACGAGGCCGTGCTCCGGCGCGACCGCGCTGCAAGTGTTGCCAAGGTCAGTACGACGCATGCCATGGCCCTCGTCGAAACCGTCTTTGGCCAGCCTGCGCGCGCGCCCGACGAAGGGGTCGAGCGCGTACGGCTGGCGGAGCTGGCGGCCCTGCACATCATGGATACCGAAGAAGAGGCGGCCTATGACGAGCTGACCCACCTGGCCAGCGCGTTCTGCCAGACGCCGATCGCGCTGGTCTCGCTGGTCGACGACGAGCGTCAATGGTTCAAGGCGCGCGTCGGGCTGCAGGCCCGTGAAACGCCGCGCGAACACGCGTTCTGCACCCACGCGATCGAGCAACCGGAGCAGATCATGCAGGTCGTCGACGCGACGCTTGATGCGCGCTTCGTCCACAATCCCCTGGTGACGGGCGATCCCGGCATCCGTTTTTATGCCGGCGCGCCGCTGGTGACGCCAACCGGTCAGGCACTGGGCACGCTGTGCGTGATCGATACCGAACCGCGCAAGCTGACCGTCCATCAGCTTGACGCACTGCGCCTGCTCGCGGCGCGCGTCATCGAGCGTCTCGAGGCCCGGCGCGTGGCGCTGAACCTGGGGCCGCCACGCGACAGCGAGTCCTAACGCTTCGCGTCGAGTTGCAGCAGGTAGACATCGTTCTCGCGCAGCGGCAATGCAGTGGCAAACACACCATCGCGCCCGACCGTCACCGCCTGCTGCTTCAACGGCTTCCCGGTCGCCATCGCCTTTAATGCAGCGACCTGCGGCCGCGTGAGCTGCTTTGGCGAGCCCATGCCGATATACGCGGTGAACGCATCGTTCTGCTTGTAGCCCACCTGCGATACCGTCATCGTGTAGGCGCCGGGCTTCAGGCCCCGCATCGCCACCCTGACCTGGCCTTTCGATTTCGGCGGCAGATCCTTGATGAAGTACTGCTGGTTGTTGATCCCCGCCGGCAGCGTGTGCGAGTAATCCCACAGCAGCACCTGCGCGTTGCCCTTCGCGTCGAGCGTCGCCGTCGAATCCTGGTCCGCGTTCTTCAGCTCGCGATCGCCCAGCTGGTTGAGGAACTGGTAGGCAAAGTAGGCCGGTTTCTTGATGCCCTGCGTGTTCATCAAACCGAACCCGCCATGGAAGGCTTCGAAGCGCGGACCCGCTTCCTCAAAGATGTCGGTAAACACCCAGTACGACATCGACTGCACTGCGCCAGTGCTCTGCTTGAGTTTCCTCAGGATGTAGGCTGGTTGGTGGTAGCTGTCGTGGGTCGGGTCGGACGGCGTGTACGACGAGCTCCACTCGGTGTAGTGCAGCTCGAGCTTCGGCATGCTGGACGCCGCGATCTCCTTGCGGTTCTTGAGCACGTCGTGGGTCACGGCCATCGGGTCGGGGCTCAGGACCGTGCCGGTGGTGCCAAATTCGTCGAGGAAGCCCTGGTTCACGCCGTACGAGTGCGTGGAGACGAAGTCGAGCGGGACGCGGTTCTTGCTGGCGTAGCTGATCATCTCGGGAATCCAATCGCCGCCCGCGGTGGCCGGGCCGCCCACGCGGTACGACGCGTCGACACTCTTGACGGCGCGTGCGGCGTGCGCGTACAGCTTGAAGTACTCGTCCTGCGTGCCGGCCCAGAAGCCGTCCAGGTTCGGCTCGTTCCAGACTTCGAAGTACCAGCTTGCCACTTCGGCCTTGCCATAGCGCTCGGTCCAGTGTGTGGTGAGGGCTTTGATCAGGCGCTCCCACTGCGCGTAGTCGCGTGGTGGCGTGACGTTACCGCGCCACCAGAAGATGGTCTTGGTCCCGCTGGCCATCGCAGATGGCATGAAGCCCAGTTCCACGAACGGCTTGATGCCGACGCTTTGCAGGTAGTCGAACAGCGCGTCGACGTACTGGAAGTTGTACTGCTCCTTGCCCTGCGCGTCGATCCGAAAGACCGCCATGTCGTCGCTCAGCAGGCCATGCATGCGGAGGTAGCGAAAGCCGGTGTCCTTGCGCAGTTCGGCCAGCTGCTGCTGCCAGTCGGCGCGCAAGCCTTCATTGGCGCGGCCGGCGCCGACGGACAGGTTGAACATGCGATCGAGCTGGCCCTTGACCTGGGTGACATCGACGTCGATGACACGTTGCTGCGCATGGGCCACAGCTGGCACGGCAAGCAGTGTCGCCAGTGTCATGGTGGTAATCGTGTGCTTCATGGGGTCTTTTCTCCGGATGTGGGCGTCGCCCTGCGGTTCGGGCGAGCCCTGCTGGCAGGGCACGCCCGGTCAGTTTTTCAGTCGGTGGTCGAGCAGGTGCGCAC
>Ga0265780_10003938_pt1 | contig 19332 bp, 18 predicted proteins | sample P1T30metagenome_FD_192432 | JGI IMG/M metagenome (GOLD analysis project Ga0265780, IMG submission 192432) | Plant litter microbial communities from East Loma Ridge, Irvine, California - P1 T30 | ecosystem: Environmental > Terrestrial > Plant litter > Unclassified | place: USA: California...
GTCGAGGCGGTCTGGAAACCGGCGGGCAGCTGGCGCCTGGCGGCCAACGCCAAGTACACGGGCGAGGCGGCCGGCACCTACGGCGAGGTGCGCAACACCCTCAACAACGGCGGCCCGGCCTTCTATCCGCGCGAGTACATGCCAGCCTACACGCTGGTGGGGCTGTCGGCGCGCTATTCGCCGCAGCTCGGCCTGGCCTGGCTGCGCAATGCCGAACTGGCGTTCAACGTCGACAATCTGTTCGACAAGCGCTACCTGGGCGGACTGGGTTCGGAGCTGACCACCTCCAATCCCCTGACCTCGGGCCGCTACTTCCTGGGCAGCCCGCGCGCGATGTACCTTACCCTGCGCGGTCGCTTCTGAGCCCGGCCCGATGACAGGACTGCGCGCGGATTGCAGGCGGCTGGCGGCCATGGCGGCGAGGGCGCTGCTGCTGCTCGCTTGCCTGGCCGGCCTGAACGCGCTGGCCCATCGCCTCGGCCAGCCGGCCGCGGGCGATGCGCGCCTGCGCGTGGCCCTGTTCGTCAACGGCACGCTGGGTGACAAGTCGTTCTTCGACGCCGCGGCGCGCGGCGTGCGCCAGGCCGCGGCCAGCCTGCCGCTGCGCGCGCGCGTGGTGGAGGGCGGCGTCGACCCGACCCGCTGGCAGGCCGCGCTGGCCGACCTGGCCGACAGCGGAGAGCACGATGTGATCGTGGCCGGCACCTTCACCATGGCGCCGGCGATCGAAGACCTGGCGCGGCGCTACCCGGCGCTGCGCTTCATCCTGTTCGACGCCAGCGTCGACCATGCGCGTTGCGCCTGCCCGAACGTGTATTCGATGCGCTTTCGCCAGAACGAGGGCGCGTATCTCGCCGGCTTTCTCGCGGCCGGCCTGGTCCGCGACCAGCCAGGCGCCGGCCTGGGCGTGGTCGGCGGCATGCAGTTGCCGGTGATCGAGGATTTCATCGTCGGTTTCACGGCCGGCGCCCGGTCGGCGGCGCCCGGCATCGCCGTGCAGGTGCAGTACGCGAATGCGTTTTCCGACCCGGCCGCCGGCAAGGAGATCGCCCGCCTGCAGTACGCGCGCGGCGCCGGCATCGTGTTCCACGCGGCCGGGGCCACCGGCCAGGGCGTGAACGAGGCGGCAGAGGAGGCGGGGCGCTACGCGATCGGCGTCGACCTCGACCAGGCCGCCCTGTACCGCGAGCGGCAGCCGGCGCGAGCGGCCGCCATCGTCACCTCGGTGATGAAGGAAGTCGACGTCGGCCTGGTGCGCGCGCTGGGGTTGGCGCTGGACGGCAAGCTGCCATATGGCAGCCTGGAATCGCTCGGACTGGCCGAGGGCGGCGTGCGCCTGGCGCCGGGGTCGAAGGTCATGAATGCGCTGCCGCCGGCGCTGGCGGCGCAGCTCGAACGGCAGCGCGCCGCCATCGTCGCCGGCCGCTTGCGCGTGCCCAGCGCCTTTACTGGAGACGCGCCATGAGCGGCCCGGCGGCGCGGCTGGAATTGCGCGGGATCGGCAAGCGCTATGCGAATGGCGTGCTGGCCAACGACGCGATCGACCTGCGCATCGCGCGCGGCGAGATCCACGCGCTGATCGGCGAGAATGGCGCCGGCAAGTCGACCCTGGTCAAGATGCTGTACGGACTGGAGCAACCTACGGCGGGCACGCTGCTGCTCGACGGCCGTGCGGCGCGCCTGGATACGCCGGCCGACGCCATCGCGGCAGGCATCGGCCTGGTGCCGCAGCACGTGCAGCTGGTGCCGTCGTTCTCGGTGGCGCGCAATGTGGTGCTGGGCGCGGAGCCGAGCCGCTGGGGATGGCTGCGCCAAGGCGCGGCGGTGCGCGCGGTCGAGGCGCTGGAGCGGCGCTTTGGCCTGGCGGCCGATCCAATGGCGCTGGCCTCGACCCTGTCACTGGGCGGACAGCAGCGGGTCGAAATCCTCAAGGCCCTGTACCGCGGCGCCGACCTGCTGTTGCTGGACGAACCGGGCGCGGTGCTCAGTCCCCATGAAGCGGCCTCGCTGTACGGCGCGCTGCGCGCGCTGGCCGACGCCGGCATGAGCGTCCTGCTGATCACCCACAAGATCGCCGACGTGCTGGAGGTGGCCGACCGCTATACCGTGCTGCGCGCCGGGCGCTTGGTGGGCGGCGGTCGTTCGCGGGAGGCCAGCGCCGCCGGCCTGGCCGCCCAGATCGTCGGCCGTCCGCTGCCGCCGGCGGCGCGGCCGGAGCCGGCCGCGCGCGGCGCGGTGCTGTTGCGGGCGCGTGGGCTGGTGCACGCCAGCGGCAGCGCCGAATGCCTGGATGGCGTCGACCTCGACGTCGCGGCCGGCGAGATCCTCGGCATCGCCGGGGTCGAGGGCAATGGCCAGGGCCTGCTGGCGCGCACGCTGGCAGTGCTGCATGGGGCCGCGCTGGTGCCGGAAGACCGCCTGCATGACGGTGTGGCGCCGACCCTGAGCATCGCCGAGAACGCGATCGCCTCGACCTACCGCAGGGCGCCGTTGTCGCGCCATGGCTGGCTGCGGCGCGCTGCGATCGATGCCGCCGCGCGCGCCATGATTGCCGATTACCGGGTCGCGGCGGCGGGGCCGGGGCAGCCGATCGGCGCGCTCTCGGGCGGCAATATGCAGAAGATCGTGCTGGCGCGTGCGCTGGCGACGCAGCCGCGCGTGCTGGTGGCCTGCCAGCCGACCCGCGGCGTCGACATCGGCGCCGCGCGCTTCCTGCGCGAACGCCTGCTGGCCCTGCGCGACGGCGGCGCCGCGATCGTGCTGGTGTCGGCCGACCTCGACGAGATCCTCGAACTGTCGGACCGCATCGTGGTGATGTTCCGCGGCCGCATCGTCGGCCATTTCCGCGGCCATGAGCAGGATGCGCCGTCGCTGGGCGCGTACATGACCGGCGCGCAGCGCCAGAAGGATGCCGCCGCCTGCATCGACTCCCCATTCGCGCCATTCGCGCCAAACTCGCCGGAGGCCGCATGAAACGGATCGCCGATTTCCTGCTGCCGCCCGAATCGCGGCGCACCGTCGGCGCCGTGTGCGTCGCGCTGCTGGCCGGCCTGCTGCTGATCGCCGGCGTCAGCGACGAGCCGCTGCGCGCCTGGCTGATCCTGCTCACCGGCGCCTTGCCGGAGTTGCGCCAGGCGTCCGACGGCGGCTGGCACTGGCACCGGCTGGTGCGCTTCGGCACGGTTCTGGAAGACACGATCAACCTGACCCTGCTCGGCCTGGCGGTCGCGATCCCGTTCCGTGCGCGCCAGTTCGCGCTGGGCGCCGACGGCCAGCTATTCCTGGGTGCGCTGGCCGCGAGCGTCGCCGCGCTGTGCTGGCCGGGGCCGGCCTGGCTGGCGCTGCCGATGGCCTGCGGCGCGGCGATGCTGGCCGGCGGCGCCTGGGGCGGCGTCACCGGCGTGCTCAAATGGCGCTGCGGCGCCAACGAGATGGTGGTCAGCCTGATGCTCAACCTGGTCGCGATCGAGTTCTACCGGCTGGCGATCACGCGCTGGCTGCGCGATCCCGGCGCCGGCTTTCCGGCCACGCCTTTCTTCCCGCCCGAGGCGGCATTGACGCCGCTGATCGCGCATACCGGCGTGAGCTGGATGCTGCTGGCGGCGCCGCTGATGGTGGCGGCCGTGGCGTTGCTGCTGGGCCGCACGACCCTGGGCTACGAAATTCGCGTCATCGGCGCCGCCCCGGCCTTCGCGCTGCAGGCGGGCCTGCCGGTGGGGCGCGCGACGGTGCTGTCGATGGCGCTCGGCGGCATGCTGGCCGGGCTGGCGGGCTTTCATATCGGCCACGCCGTGCTCAAACGCCTGCCGGTCGACCTGGCGCCGGGCCTGGGCTTCGAGGGTTTGCTGGTGGCCCTGCTGGCGCGCCATCAGCCGCGCGCGATCCTGGGCGCCGCCTTCTTCTATGCCTGGTTGCGCGCCGGCGGCCAGGCCATGGAGCGCGGCACCGACGTCTCGCGCGAGATCGCGCTGGTGCTGCAGGCGCTGGTGATCGTGCTGGTGATGGCCGAACGCTGGCCGTGGCGGCCTGGCCGCGGGGAGGCGTCATGACGCCCGAACTCGCGGTGCTGGCGCTGCTCGCGCTACTGCGCGCGGCCCCCCCGATCCTGTACGCGGCATTGGGCGGCCTGCTGTCCGAATTGGGCGGCAAGATCAACGTCGCTTTGGAAGGGCTGATGCTGGTGGCCGCCTTCACCGGCGTGATCGCCGCCATCTATCCGCCGCCCGGCCTGCCGCCGATGCTGCTGCCGTGGTGGGGCCTGCTGGCCGGCCTGCTGGCGGCGCTGCTGCTGGCGGGCGTGCTGGCGGTGCTGCACCTGGAATGCGGGGCCGACCTGATCGTGGCCGGCATCGCCCTCAACCTGCTGGCGGCCGGTCTCACCGTGTTCCTGCTGGCCGAACTGGTGGGCGACAAGGGCTCGACCGCGGCTTTCGCCACCCCCGCATTGCCTTCGCTGCATATTCCCGGCCTGGCTGGCTGGCCGCTGCTCGACCTGCTGCTCAACGGCGAGGGCGGGCGCGGCCACCACGTGCTGGTGCTGGGGGCGCCGCTGCTGGCCGGCGCCGCCTGGCTGTTCCTGTGCCATACGCGCCTGGGCGCCTGGCTGCGCGCGGCCGGGGAAAACCCGGCTGCGGCCCACGCCGCCGGCATTCCGGTTCGCCGCATGCACTACCTGGCGCTGCTGGGCAGCGGCCTGCTGGCTGGCGTGGGCGGCGTCTACCTGAGCATGGGCTACCTGACCCTGTTCCAAGCCGACATGAGCGCCGGGCGCGGCTTCCTGGCGCTGGCCGCCGTGTTCGTCGGCCGGCGCAACCTGGCCGGCACCTGCGGCGCCGCCTTGCTGTTCGGTGCTGCCGGCGTCGTCGCCACCCGTCTCGGGGCGCTCGAGGTGGCGCCGCAACTGCTGGCGATGCTGCCGCCGGCGATCACGATCGCCGCGCTGGCCTTGCCGGGATGGCGCCGGCGCCGCAAGCAACCACTTTCATGAAAGAGAACCCACGCGTGACACCCGAACGACTGCAAGACCGGATCTTCGCCTCGCTGGCGCTGGCCGGCATGGGCGACGCCCTCGGCGCGCCGACCGAGCAATGGACCATCGCCGAGATCTTCGCCGCCCATGGCGGCCTGGTCGCGCGCTTCGTGGATCCGCCTCCCGACACCTTCGCCGGCGCCAATGGCGGCCTGCGCGCCGAGGTCACCGACGACGCCAGCCAGATGTACTACCTGGCCCAGGCCTTGTTGCGCGCCGGCGGCGTCCTCGACGAAGCGGGCTGGGTCGCCTGCCTGCTCGACTGGGCCGCGCACAGTCCCAAGGCCGGCTTCATGGGGCCCAGCACCGCCGGCATCGTGCAAGCCTTGCGCGAAGGCCGCGACACCGGGGAAGTGGGCGTGATCGGCGGCTCGCGCCGCAAGATGACGACCGTCGGCACCACCAACGGCGCCGCGATGCGGGTGGCGCCGGCCGGCCTGCTGCATCCGGGCGACCCGCTGGCGGCCTGCGGCCAGGCCCTGGCCACCTGCCTGCCGTCGCACGACACCGAGGTCGCCATCTCGGCCGCCTGCGCGATCGCGGCCGCCACCGCCGCGGCGGTCGATGGCGCCGTGCTGTCCGAGGTAATCGAGGCCGCGCTGGCCGGTGGCGCCCATGGCGAAGCGCTGGCGCGCCGACACGCGCGGCTGGCGGCCGGCCCGAATTTCCTGGCGCGCACGCGCATGGCGCTCGACATCGCGCGGGTGGCCCGCGCCAGGGCCGACGACCGCGGCTTCCTGGAGTGGCTCGAGGGCGAGGTCGGCAACTCGGTGCTGGCCGCCGAATCGGTGCCGAGCGCGCTGGCGATCCTGGCCTATGCCGACGCCGATCCGCTGCGCACCATCGCGCTGGCGGCATCCAGCGGCAACGACACCGACTCGATCGCCACCATGGCGGGCGCGATCGCGGGCGCCATGCATGGACGCGCCGCCCTGCCGCAGGATATGCTGGCGGAGTTTTGCGCGGTCAACGCCGCCTACGGGCTGGAGGCGCTGTCCGCCGGCCTGGCCGGCCTGGCCTGGCGCAATCGCCGATTGACTTGAGGGGGCAGGGAAAACCATGGTGATCGTATTCGGATCCGTCAACCTGGACCTGAGCGTGCGGGTGGAACATGCGCCGGCCGCTGGAGAAACGGTGCTGGGCGGGGCGTTGTTGATGGGCGGCGGCGGCAAGGGCGCCAACCAGGCGCACGCGGCGCGCCGTCATGGCGCGCAGGTGGCGCTGTTCGGCGCGGTGGGCGACGATGAACTGGCGGCGACGGCGCTGGCCGGGCTGGTGCAGGCGGGCGTCGGCCTGGAGGGCGTGCGGCGCGCGCCGGGCCAGGCCACCGGCAGCGCGCTGATCACGATCGATGCATACGGCGAGAACCGCATCGTGGTCGCGCCGGGCGCCAACGGCGCGGCCTGCGCGGACGACGTGCGCGACGCCGACCTGGCGCAGGCGCGCGTGCTGTTGCTGCAGCTCGAGGTGCCGGTCGAGGAATCGCTGCGCCTGGCGCGCCGCGCGCGCGCCCTGGGCTGCCGGGTGATGCTCAATGCCGCGCCGATGCCGGCCGGCCTGCGGCCCGACCTGGCGCCGGTCGACGTCGTGATCGCCAATCGCATCGAGTTGAACGGCCTGGCCGACGCCTTCGGGGTAGTGCCGGGCGCGCCCGCCACGCGCGCGTTGGCGCTGGCCCGCGCCGCCGGCTGCGAGGTGCTGCTCACGCTCGGCGCGCACGGCGCCATGCTGGCGGCGCCCGACGGCAGCGTGCGCACGCTGAACGGCCATGCGGTCGAGGTGATCGACACGACCGGCGCCGGCGATACCTTCGCCGGCGTGTTCGCAGCAGCTTGCGCCGAAGGGCAGCCGGTGATGCAGGCCCTGGCGGCGGCCAATGCCGCCGCCGCGCTGTGCTGTGGCGCGCGCGGCGTGCAGGCGGCGCAGCCTGATCGCTCCGCGATCGCGGCCTTCCTGGAGGGCGCCGCATGAGCAGGCACGTCATCATCGACTGCGATCCGGGGATCGACGACGCCCTGGCCCTGCTGCTGGCGGCCGGCCTGCCCGGGATCGAACTGCTGGCGGTGACGGCGGTGGCCGGCAACCGCCCGGTCGACGTCACCGCACGCAATGCGCGCCGCGTGCTGGACCTGGCCGGCCAGGCCGCGGTGCCGGTGTATGCCGGCGCCGCGCGGCCGTTCGGCTATGCCGGGGCGCGCTGCAACCTGGTGCACGGCGCCGACGGCCTGGGCGGCGTCGAGCTGCCGGAGCATGGGTCGGTGGCGCCGGGACATGCCGCAACGCGGCTGGCGCAGCTGCTGGCCAAGGCGCCGGCGCGCAGCATCGACCTGGTCGCCATCGGGCCGCTCACCAACCTCGCGCTGTGCGAAATGCTGGCGCCCGGCAGCCTGGCGCGGGCGCGCCGCGTGCTGGTCATGGGCGGCGCGCTGCGGGTGCCGGGCAATATCACGCCGGCCGCCGAGTTCAATTTTCACGCCGATCCGACGGCGGCGCGGATGGTCCTGGACGCCGGCGCCGAACTGCTGCTGTTCCCGCTCGACGTCACCGGCCAGGCCGTGATGCACCCGGACTGGATCGCCGGCTTCGCCCGGACCACCAATGCCTGCGGCCAGGCGGCGGGCGAGATGCTCGCCGCCTATGCCTTGCTCGATCCGCTGCTGCACGACGCCTGCCCGGTGGCCTGGCTGGCGCGGCCCGACCTGTTCGGCGCCGAGGATTGCCACGTGCAGGTCGATTGGCGCGACGGACCCAGCGCCGGCCACGCCCAGGCCTGGTTCGAAGAGCGTGGCGACGCCCCAGGCCCGGCCAATGCGCGCGCCATGACCTCGGTCGACAACGACGCCTTGCTGGCGCTGGTGGCGCAGGCGATCCGGAGGCTGCCATGAGCTGGCGCTACTTCGTTGCCGCACTAGCCCTGCTGGCCGGCTGCGCCGGCGTGCCGCCCGCCGCCACGGTGACCGACTTGCGCCTGGTCGGGATGCAACAGCTGGCGCCCGACGTGCGCATCGACGCGACGCTGGTCGGCGGTATCTCGGGCATCGATTACGACGCGGCCAGCGGCGAGTGGCTGCTGGCCAGCGACGACCGCGGCGCGCACGGGCCGGCGCGCTTCTACGCCGCCCGCATCGGCCTGGACGGCGGCGCGGTGGGGCCGGTCGAGGTCACGCGCACCGTGGTGCTGCGCCAGGCCGACGGCGAACCGTATCCGGCCTGGGGCCAGCCTGGCGTCTCCGCCGACGTCGAAGCCCTGCGCATCGACCCGCGCGGCGGCGGCATCTGGTATGCCAGCGAAGGGGACCGCGCGGCCGGAGTCCCGTCCTTCGTGCGTCGCGCCGGCGTCGATGGCCGCCATGCGGGCGAGCTGCCTTATCCGGCGGCGCTGCAGATCCGGCCCGACTGCGCGTGCGGCGGCCGCAGCAACCTCGGGATGGAGGGGATGAGCTTTTCACATGACGGCGCCAGGCTGTGGCTGGCGATGGAAGCGCCGCCGATCCAGGACGGTCCGGCGCCGGCGGCGGACCGGGGCGCGCTCACCCGCATCAGCCTGGTGGAACGCGATGGCCGGATCGTGGCCCAGTATGCCTATCCGCTGGACCCGGCGCTGGCTCCAGCCTTCGAGGGAGGCTTCGTCGACAACGGCGTCTCCGAGATCCTCGCCATCGGTCCGCGGCGCCTGCTGGCGATCGAGCGCTCCGGACGGCAGATCGCCGGCAAGCGCTTCGAGTTCGCGGTGCGGCTGTACGAGGTCGACCTGGCGCAGGCGGAGGCGCTCGACCCCGACGCGCCCCTGGCCGGCCTCGCGCGCCAGCCAAGGGCGGCCGTGAAGCGCCTGCTGTTCGACAGCGCCAGCCTGCCTGCCGGCTGGGCCGCCAACTACGAGGCCATGGCCTGGGGCCCGTCGCTGGCGGGCGGGCGCCGCTCGCTGGTGCTCGCCTCGGACAACAACTTCGACGGCGGGCCGACCCGCTTCCTGGTGTTCGACGCGGGGCGGGCGCGATGACCGGCGTGCGAGATGGCGCACTCGCGCGGGCGCTGGACGGCGCGGGGCTCGACCTGGGCCGCCCGTTCCGCCTGCTCGCCTATGGCGACCCGAACGTCGACCTGGTGTTCGCCGTGCAGCGCGCGCCGGCGGCCGACGAAAAAGCGCTCGGGCGCCGGCTCGGCCGCTTCGCCGGGGGGACGGTCGCCAATGCCGGCTGCGCCGCCGCCGCCCTGGGCTGCAGCACGCAAGCCTTCGGCCGGGTCGGCGACGACGCCGATGGCCGCTTCCTGCTGGACGCCTACGCGCGCCACCGGGTCGCGACTGGCCATGTGCGCACGGTGGCAGGGGCGCCGTCGGCCTGCGCCATGATCATGCTCGAGCCAGGCGGCGAAAAGGCGCTGGTCTATGCGCCGCTGCCCGGCGCGCCCTTCGATGCGCCGGCCCTGGGACAGGCGCTGGCGGCGAGCACGCTGTTGTATGCGATGCCCTACGATCCCGGGGAGTTCGCCGGCGTACTGGCCCTCGCGCGGGCGGCCGGCACGGTGGTGGCCATCGACGTCGAGGCCGCGATGGCGCCGCGCGCCGGCGACATCGAGCGCCTGCTGGGGCAAGCCGCCGTGGTGTTCATGAATGCGGCGACCTACCGCCGCCTGTTCGGCCGCGAGCCGGAGCCCGGCCATCTGCGCGGCCTGCTGGCCCATGGTCCGGCGCTGATGGTGGTCACCTGCGGCGCCGCCGGCGCGCTGGCGGCGACCCGCGACGAGGCGGCGTCGCAGCCGGCCTTCCGGGTGGACGCGGTCGACAGCACCGGCGCCGGCGACTGTTTCAACGGCGCCTTCCTGACCGCACTGTTCGAGGGCCGGCAGCTGGCGGACTGCCTGCGCTTCGCCTGCGCGGCGGCCAGTTTCGCGGTGGCGCGGCTGGGCGCACGCGAGGGGATTCCTTCGCGTGCGCAGGTCGATGCACTGGCGGCGCTGGACTGAAGCGGCCCGTCCTCAGTCCAGCATCCCGCGCCGCAACGCGATCACCACCGCGTGCGTGCGGTCGCTGGCCTGCAGCTTTTGCAGCACATTGCTCAGGTAACCCTTGACCGTCTCTTCGGCGATGCCCAGTGCGCGCGCCACTTCGCGGTTGCCGAGGCCCTGGGCGACCAGGGCCAGCACGTCGCGTTCGCGCGCGGTCAGTTGTTCCGGCCTGGCCTGGGTGAGGCGCTGGGCCAGGTCCGGCGCCAGCACCCGGCGTCCGGCGTGGGCCGCGCGCACCAGTTCGGCCACGCCCGTGCCCAGCGAACTTTTGAGCACATAGCCCGAGGCGCCGGCCTCGAGTGCGCGCTGCACCTGGCCGTCGCCGGCATAGGTGGTGACGGCGATGATGCAGGCTTGCGGGTCCCGGGCGCGGATCGCGCGGATCGCCTCGATGCCGCCGCAGCGTGGCATCGCCAGGTCCATCAGGGTCACGTCCGGCAGCAGGTCGAAATAGCGTTCCTGGGCCTTGAAGCCGTCGTCGGCCTCGGCCACGATCGCAATGTCCGGCTCGTCCTCGAGCACGCCCGCGATCCCGCGCCGCATCAGCGGATGGTCGTCGACCAGCAATACCCGGATGGGTGGCGTCGGCGCGCCGCTCATCGCGGCATGCCCGGCGTGAAGATGGCGGTAGTCCTTGCCATGAAATCCCTGAAAGATGGTTATAGATGGTGATTCGCGCGACGTTCACCCCCGATCGGGGCTGCTAAAGGATGGATGTGACCGCTATCCTCCCATTATGACGCCTCCCGGTTACAAATCAATACAAGTAGCCGGGCGGTCCAGGGCGCCATGCCGGCGTCGTCGGGGAAAGTGCGAAGGAGCGGAACATGAGCATGAACATGAAAGGCAGGGCGGGATACGAGACGCTGGCATTCCTGGATTTCGAGCTGGTGCCGGCGGCGCGGCGCCTGCGGCGCGGCGGGCAGGCGGTCGCGATCGGGGGCCGGGCCTTCGACCTGCTGGTGCTGCTGGCCACCCACGCCGGCGAGGTGCTGAGCAAGCGCGCGCTGATACAGGCCGTGTGGCCGAACACGGTGGTGGAAGACGTCAACCTGCGCGCGCAGGTCGTCAATCTGCGCAAGGTGCTCGGCGGTGGCGGCGACTGTCCCTGGCTGGTCAATGTCGCCGGCCAGGGCTACTGCTTCACCGCGCCGGTGCGGCGGCCCTTGACGCTCTACGGCGCCGACGATGGCTGGCAGGAGGAGGCGCGCGAGGCGGGGGAGGTGCGCGCGCCGGGCCGGGCCGAGGAGGCGGCGGCGCTCAGCGCTTGAGTGCGTGCAGCCATGCCGCCGCTAGCCGCCCGCCGCCGCGCACACCGGGGACCCGTTGATATAGCGCCAGCCCTGGCCCATCACCACCACGTCGCGCTCGTCCAGCTTGCGTCCCGGCCCGCACAGGGTCTCATGCGCTGTTGGATTGCGCACGTTGTACAAGGTCTTGAGCGGCTGTTCGGCGTTCGGATAGGCGATCACGCCATTCACGTTGAACGAGCCGTCCTGGTGGTTGGTGCGTTCGTAGAAGATCTCCGGATCCGGGTCGTACCACGACGGCGCCGTCTCGAGCACCCACTGGCCCAGCGGGCTGAAGTCGGTGTAGCCGTAGCGTTTGGCGTGCCACATGGCGCCGAACTGCAGCACCAGCACCGCCGCGATCAGGGCCAGCGGCCAGCGCCGCTGCAGGGCCAGCCAGGCCAGCGCCAGGTACAGCAGCGGCGAGGCGCCCCACACCACGTAGCGCATCGGGCCCGAGGCGCCGGAGTTCCAGTTGACGGTGGACAGCGCCGGAATCGCCAGCGCCAGCATCAGGCCGAAGGTCGCGGCCAGGTGCCACAGCGGGCGCTGCGCGCGCCGCTGCCACAGCAGCCACACCAGCAGCAGGGCGACGGCCGGGAAGGCGATGATGGCGCCCTGGTTCGGGTCGAAGAAGAAGGAGCCCAGGCGGCCTGGGGTGACCAGCGCCGGGTCGGTCGAGAACTTGGCGATCAGGCTCGGTTCGTGGAACTCCCACAGGCTGAACAGCATCGGCACCACCGACAGCCCCATTTGCAGCGCGCAGGCGATGGCAATGCGCCAGTTGACGACGCCGCGCAGCGCGGCGTGCCACGCCAGGTCTTCCGAGACGATCAGCCAGCCCATGCGGATGAAGGGTGCGAACAGGCCGAAGAACACCAGCGGCGGATTTTGCGTCGCGGCCAGGCCGACCAGGATCGCGCCCGCGATCGGGCGCCCGATGGTGAACAGGATCAGGCCTGCCAGGAGCGAGCCCATGGTGAACACTTCCGGGCTGGTCCAGTTAAGGTAGGGCAGCGCGCCGCACAGCACGAACAGCGTGATGCCGACCCAGGCGCGCAGGGCCGAGCCGAGCAGCAGGTAGCAGGCCGCGGCCAGCGCCAGTACCGGCAGGTAGTTCATCACCTGGTAGGCCTTCCACGGATTGACTCCGATGCTGTCGAGGATGACGAACGGGAGCGCCGTCAGCATCGAATAGCCGACGAAGTGGATCGACATGTAGTGGCCACGCTCGGACAGCAGCAGGCCGGGGACCGGTACTTGCTCGCCGGCGCTGATCCTGTCGCGGATCGTGCCGAGCACGGTGCGGAACTCGACCTCGTTCTGCGGCGTGAGTTCGATCATGCGCTCGACGTCGCTGGCCACGATATAGGGCGTGCCGTGTTCGGCGACGGCGACCGTGGTCAGGCCGTATTCGACAAAGTCGCCATAGCGCTTGACTTCGGTGGCGCCGAACACCACCACCAGGACCAGGAACACCGACAGGAGAAAGCGCAGCAAGGCTTGCTTGCGGGGAGGCGTGGCGAGCATGAATGGCAGGCGCGCGATATTCGCGCTGTCTTTATGGTAGTTGCCAGATTGTAACGCTTTGTCCTGGCGAGTACCAGCATTCGGGCGCCATTCCGGGCTTGCCAGATGTCGATTATTCACCCGGCATGGATCGGACACGAACTGGCCACAAGCCAGCCATCAATCCAGCATCAGCGCTTGACCGCGTGCAGCCACACCGCCGCGATCCGCTCCACGTCCTCGTAGCCCGGTTCGCCCAGCTGGCTGCCGAAGATGTCGGGATCGAGCTCTTCGTAGGTCCAGGTGTCGCATTGCGCCGCCAGGGTCGGGCGCAGGCCTTCCAGGAAGTGGTCGCCCGGGCCGGACAGGGCCACGCCGGTGTAGAGCATCAGGCTGCCGCCGCGGCGCAGGCGTCCCAGGCTTTGCTCGACGATGAGGCGCGACAGCTCGGCGCCGCGTTCGCCGCCGCCATGGCGGTAGCGCAGCGCATCCGGGTCGACCACGAAGGGCGGGTTCGACACCACCAGGTCGAAGTCGCCCTGCAGGCCGTCGAACAGGTCGCTTTGGGCCGGCGCGAAGTTGGCTGCCCCGTTCAGGCGGCCGTTGACCATCGCCAGCGCGAGCGCCTTCGGGTTGATGTCGGCGCCGATCACCTCGGCGTGCGGGAACGCGCGCGCGATCGTGAGCGCGCCGGCGCCGCCGCCGCAGCCGATGTCCACCGCGCGCTCCGGCCCGGCGCCGACGAAGGCGAAGCCGCGCCGCATGGCGGTGACGAAACGGTAGGTGTCGGGGCCGAAGAACACGCTGTCGTCGTCGCGCGTCGGCCAGGCCGAGTGGAACAGCAGCATGTCGTCCAGGGTCGATACCCGGACCAGCGAACGCAGTCCACCTTCATTTTCTTCCAGCACGCCGGCATCAACCATCAGCTTGAGCACGCTGGCCGGCAGCAGATCATGGTCGAACGGCCGGCTCCAGCCGAACACGCCGCGCAGGTCGTGTGCGCGCTCGTTGCCGGGACGGTTGTTGATGCGGCGGTGGGTCGAGGGCGTGACCGTCATGAAGCGGTAGCCGGCCTGGCGCAAGGCAGTGCCGAGGGCGAGCAGGGCGTTGGCATTGGATGAGTTCATTGCGCCAGCGTGGCACAGGCGCCACGGCCGCTCCGTACGCCCGCGCACGCAGGATGTGTGCGTGCGCGGGCGGGATTTGGTGCATTATGTGATCAACCGGGAAAGCCGGAAAAAACGGTTGGAAAATCGACCGGAAAAATCAAAAGTGGGAGAGAAATCATGACGAGCCTGGAACTGGACGACGTGCCGCGCAGCCGCATGGCGCGCGAGATCGCACGCGAGCGCCGCGAGCGCGCGCTGCACGATGAGCTGCGCGCCGGATTGGGCGCGCTGGACGACCTGCGCGGCAAGGACGCGCGCGAGCGCGCCGACACCTGCAACTTGCGCCGCGGCTTCAACTGAACAAGAGGAGCATCGATGCGTTGGGAAGGCGACCGTGAAAGCGACAATGTAGAGGACCGGCGTGGCGACGGTGGAGGCGGCGGCGGAGGCTTCGGCTTCGGCGGCCGCTCGATCGGCATCGGCACCATCGTCGTCGCCCTGGTCGCTTCGTATTTCCTTGGCGTCTCGCCCGCCACCATCCTCGGCCTGCTGTCGGGCGGTGCGCCGCCACAGCAGCAGGCACAGGTCGAGCAGCCGCGCGCCGAGCGCGCCGACGATCGCGAGACGCGCTTCGTGCGCACCACCCTGGCCTATACCGAGGATGCCTGGGCCCAGCTGTTCAGCGAGCAGGGCGCGCAGTACACGCCGGCCCGGCTGGTGCTGTTCGACGGCCGCACCAACACCGCCTGCGGCGTAGGCCAGAGCGCGACCGGCCCGTTCTACTGCCCGGCCGACGGCAAGGTCTATATCGACCTGGGCTTTTTCCGCACCATGCAGCAGCGCTTCGACGTCGAAGGCGAGTTCGCCCAGGCCTACGTCATCGCGCACGAGGTCGGGCACCACGTGCAGAACCTGCTGGGCATCTCCAATAAAGTGCAAGCGGCCCGGCAGCGCGCCAACGAGACCCAGGGCAATGCCTTGTCGGTGCGCCTGGAACTGCAGGCCGATTGCTTCGCCGGCGTGTGGGCCAACCGCACCAACCAGCGTGCGAAAATCCTGGAGCAGGGCGACGTCGAGACGGCCCTGAACGCGGCCAGCGCCATCGGCGACGATGCCTTGCAAAAGCAGGCGCGCGGCGTGGTCGTGCCGGATTCGTTTACCCACGGCAGCTCGGCCCAGCGGGTGCGCTGGTTCCAGCGCGGGCTGGACAGCGGACAGGTCGAGGCCTGCAATACATTTGATGCCAAAAAGCTATAAATAGCATTAATTAATTTCCTCTAATATACAATCAACTGATTTTATTCGATAAAATCGCCAGAAAGGCGCGTTCGTTTCCGTGCGCCTATCGCAATTCGTGACGTTTTGACATAAGTTTGTGTCATATCAGCTCGTCCTCGCACGAGCCGTCACCCATCGAATTGTGAAGGAGCATTCATGCTGGCAATGAATTACCGTGGGCCATACCGGGTCCGCGCCGACCACAAGCCCGACCCCGTCATCGAGCACCCCGGCGACGCCATCGTACGCGTCACCCGGGCCTGCATCTGCGGGTCGGACCTGCACCTGTACCATGGCCTGGTGCCCGATACCCGTGTTGGCCACACCTTCGGCCACGAGTTCATCGGCGTCGTGGAAGAGGTCGGGTCGAGCGTGCAAAAGTTGAAAGTCGGCGACAAGGTCCTGGTGCCGTTCAATGTGTTTTGCGGTTCGTGCTTCTTTTGTCAGCACGAGTTGTACGGCAATTGCCACAACACGAATGCGCAAGCGACGGCGGTCGGCGCCATCTACGGCTACTCGCACACGGCGGGCGGCTACGATGGCGGCCAGGCCGAGTATGTGCGGGTGCCGATGGCCGACGTCGGTCCGATGGTCATTCCCGACGACATCCACGACGACGACGCGGTGCTGCTGACCGATGCGCTGCCCACCGGCTACCAGGCGGCCGAGATGGGCGACATCCAGGAAGGCGATACCGTGGTCGTGTTCGGCGCCGGCCCGGTCGGCATCTTCGCCGCCAAGTCGGCCTGGCTGATGGGGGCGGGGCGGGTGATCGTGGTCGACCACGTCGAGTACCGCCTCGAATTCGTCAAGCGCTACGCCCAGTGCGAGGTCGTCAACTTCAAGGATGTGAAGGACATGGCGCTGCACATCAAGAAGATGACCGACTGGATGGGCGCCGACGTCTGCATCGACGCGGTGGGCTGCGAAGCGGCCGGCAACACCATGCAGACCATTACCGGCGTCTACACCATGATGCAGGCCGGTGCGGCGACCGTGCTGCACTGGTGCATCAACTCGGTGCGCAAGGGCGGCAACGTCTCGATCGTCGGCGTGTATGGCCCGACCTTCAACGCGGTCCCGATCGGCAATGCGCTGAACAAGGGTTTAACGCTGCGCATGAACCAGGCCAGCGTGCGGCGCCATCTGCCGCGCCTGATCGAGCACATCCGTGCAGGCCGGATCGATCCGAAGCAGATCATTACCCACCGCATCCCGCTGGAAGAAGTGTCGGATGCGTATCACATCTTCTCGAGCAAGCTGGATGATTGCATCAAGCCGATCCTGATCCCGCCGCGCGCCAACGAGGTGAAGGCGGTAAAGGCCAGCGTCCAGCAGTAAGCACAGACCGAGTACAGGAGAGAATATGGAAACACGCAACGATATCGTCACCGCCAACGACCAGCACGACGGCCACCACGCGCCGGGCGAGCATGACGGCGAAGGCCATGTGGGCCATGTGCACGGCGCCATCGCGCCGCGCCGCCCGACCCGCGACCAGCTGCAGCACATCCAGGGCTGGGGCGCCGACCTCGATCGCAAGAACCGTCCCGGCGTGCCGATGGAGCGCACACCGCCGCGCTTCATCAACGTCCCCGACGGCGACCCAGTACCGCAGGAACAGCACGTCGAGGTGCTGGTCTCGACCGAGCGTCCCGGCCGCACGCCGCTGTTCGGGACGGTGCAGCCGCCGTCGGGCCTGTCCGGCGCGATCCGGCGCCTGGCCTTCAAGAGCACCGAGAACGACGTGCGCCACTGGCTGTTGTTGCTGCTGGCCGACCGCGTCAACATGGTCGAGGGCATCGGCGACGACCTGGCCAAGGGCAAGGTGCCGAACATCCTGGCCGAGATGGGCATCAAGTCCGAGCTCAAGCACAATCCGGCCGGGCTGGCGAAGAAAGTGGCGATCGGCGCGGCCGTGGTCGGCGCCGCCTGCTACCTGATGAAACGGCGCGATCGCCGCTATCGCTGATTTTCCTGTCACCTCCCGCTCCTGACCGTGTTGCCGATTTGTGGCAACACGGTCATTGTTCTTGAGCAAGCCCACCTTTACAAGCTCGTCCATCATGGTCGATGACCGGCGCCTCCCGGCCCGGCATACCGGATGGAGACGAGATGATCCCGCAACCGCTTCTCAAGGCAGCCCTGCTGGCGGCTGCCGTCCTGTTCGCGCCCGCGCTTGCGCCCACTGCGCTGGCCGCGCCGCTGATGGGGCCGCCGCTCAAGCTGGACAGCAAGGCCCAGGCCCAGGTCGTCAACCAGCTGGCGGCGCGCCGGCCGGCGGTCGGCCTCGACGCCGACCACGGCTACAAGGTGATGGCCCAGCATCCGGGCGTGCAGGGCACCCACGTGGTGCGCGTCGCCCATCTCTACAAGGGCTTGCGCATCTTCGGTTCCGAATCCGTGGTGGTGCTCGATGCCCGGCGCCAGATCGTGTCCGAAAGCGCTTCGCCGCGCCGCCTGCACCTGGGGCGCGGCGCTGCCAACCGCATGCGGGGCGCCACCGCCGGTTTCAATATAAAACCCACCATCAACCGCAAGGCCGCGATCGCCGCCGCGCTGCGCGACATGCCGGACGGCGTCGTCAACGTGGTGGCGCCGACCGCCGAGCTGCTGATCTACCCGATGATGCGCGACGAACGCGCGTCCGGCGCCGAGGGCAAGCTCGAGTCCGAGCTGAACGCGGTCGACCTGGTCGAGACGGTGGACCGCTACGAACTGGCCTGGCTGGTTCGCCTGAGGATGCGCAGCGGCGAGCAGCCCCTGTACTACGACGTCGTCGTCAACGCGCGCGACGGCGAGATCATCGACCGCTGGAATATGCTGCAGACGGTGGAAGGCATCGGCAAGAGCCAGTACAACGGCGACGTACCGCTCTCCACCACCTTCGCCAACAACGTCTACCAGATGCTCGACCCCGAGCGCGGCAAGGGTGGATCGTTCGGCGCGATGGCGATCACCAACGCCAACCATGGCACGGCGGCCGGTCGGGTGTATTCCAACACGGTCAACACCTGGGGCGACGGCAAGCAGTTCGTCGAGGGTGGCAGCACCACGGGAGCGAACGGCCAGACCGCCGCCGTCAACGCCATGTGGGGTCTGAAGAACACCTATGACATGCACAAGAACGTGCTGGGCTGGCTGGCGCTGGACGGCCAGGACACGGCCACCCACATCGCGGTGCACGTCAACCGCGGCTATGACAACGCCTATTACAGCGACACCTGCCGCTGCATGTTCATCGGCGACGGCACGTTCTTCACCAACCTGGGCTCGATCGACGTGGTCGGCCACGAGATGGGCCACGGCATCACGGCCGCCACCTCGAACCTGGTGTACTCGGGCGAGCCGGGCGGCCTGAATGAATCGAGTTCGGACATCGCGGGCGAGGTGGTCGAGGCCTATGCGCGCGGCGGCGGCGCCGGCGACGTGATCCCCGAGACCGGCAACGACTGGATGCTGGGCAGCGAAATCAGCCGCACCGGCACGCCGCTGCGCTGGATGATCAAGCCGAGCAAGGATGGCAATAGCATTGATGCCTGGAGCACGGGCCTGCGCCGGCTGGACGTCCATTACAGCAGCGGCCCGAACAACCGCATGTTCTACTTCCTGGCGAAGGGTTCGAGCGCGGAGAATGGCAGCGATGCCTGGAGCCGCTACCTGGTGAAGCAGCCGCTGGCGATGACGGGCATCGGCATCGACAAGGCCTTCCGCATCTGGTTTCGCGCCAACACGACCAAGTTCACGTCCAGCACCAATTACGCGGATGCGCGCGCCAAGATGATCGAGGCGGCCGGCGACCTGTATGGCGCCGGCGGACGCGAGGCGATCGCGGTGCAGCGCGCCTATGCCGCGATCAATGTGGGGCTCGACGTCGACGAGCCGGTGCCCGCGCCGTCGAGTGCCTCGGCTACTGGTCGGACATTAGTGGAAACGGATTGAGCGGGGTGCCTTTCCACCACTGCTTCTCGGCCGTCAGCGCGACGACGGCGAAGTGCAGGTGCGGCGCGGCCGGGTCGGCATTGCCGGTCGCGCCGACGTAGCCGACGATGTCGCCGCGCTTGACGTCCATGCCTTCCTTGATATTGTCGGCATAGCGGTCGAGGTGGGC